>Ga0210086_1000184_pt1 | contig 39850 bp, 37 predicted proteins | sample China_Galinas_PW_3_FD_184867 | JGI IMG/M metagenome (GOLD analysis project Ga0210086, IMG submission 184867) | Wetland microbial communities from San Francisco Bay, California, USA, that impact long-term carbon sequestration - China_Galinas_PWB_D2... | ecosystem: Environmental > Aquatic > Marine...
CCGTTTGTGAGCCTGGGGTTCCCGGCGCAGGACGTGAAGTTCGCGCTGGGGGACCCGACGGCGGGGGTCGAGATCGGCGAGCGGTGCATCATCCGCGAGAGCGTGACGGTGCACGCGGCGACGAACACCGAGAGGCCGACGCGCGTGGGCAACGACGTGTTCATGATGGTGGGCACGCACGTGGGGCACGACGGGAGCGTCGGGGACCACTGCGTGATGGTGAACGGGGCGATGATGGCCGGTCACTCGGAGCTGCACGAGCGGGCGACGATGAGCGGGCTGACGGCGATCCACCAGTTCGGGCGGATCGGGAAGCTGGCGTTTCTGTCGGGCGGGATCGCGTCGCCGGCGGATATCCCGCCGTTCTGCATCTGCGCGGCGAGGAGCCGGGTCGAGGGCGTGAACGTCGTCGGGATGCGTCGCGCGGGGATGGAGCGTGGCGAGATCACGGCGGTACGCCGGGCGTTCCGCGAGGTGTTCCACGCGCGGGTTGCCAAGGAGCAGATGCTCGATCGCCTGGCGGAGCTGGGCGAGACGAGCCCGGCGGTGATGGAGATGCGACGGTTCATCGAGACGGCGCAGCGGCCGATCTGCGCGGGCGTCGGGAGCCCGCCGCGGGGCTTCGCCGGGTGGGTGCGTGCCTTGGAGCGTGGTGAGCTGGTCGAGGTCGAGCCCGAGGACGAGTGAGCGTGCCCGCTACACTCGTCCCTGCCATGGAAGGACTTGCGAGACGCAGCGAGCGGGGGGCGGGGCCGGACCACGTGCCGGCGCTGTGCGTGCTGGCGAGCAGCTCGTCGGGGAACTGCTCGGTGCTGGTGGTCGGGCGGGGTGTCGAGCGTCGGGTGGTGCTGCTGGACCTGGGGCTGAGCCCGCGGAAGACGGCGAAACTGCTGGGATCGCTCGGGCTGGGGATCGAGATGGTCAGCGACGTGCTGCTGACGCACCTGGACTCTGATCATGCGCACTCGGGGTGGTCGGGTCGCCCGCGTGATTTCCGCGCGACGCTGCACGTGCACCGTCGTCACCGGGGTCGGGGCGAGCGTGCGGGGCTGATGCACCACCGCGTCGAGGTCTTCGACGCCGACCCGTTCGTGGTGGGCTCGTGCGCGATCGCGCAGGCCCACACGGTCGAGCACGACGAGCTTGGCGTCGCGGCGTTCCGGATCGACCTGCCCGGGGCGGCCGGTCCGGCCCGTCTCGGGTACGCGACCGACGTCGGGCGCGCGACACCGGGGCTGGTGGACCACCTGGCGGGCGTGGACGTGCTGGCGATCGAATCGAACTACTGCCCGCGGATGCAGATCGCCTCGGATCGTCCGGAGATGCTCAAGCGCCGGATCATGGACGGGGCGGGGCACCTGAGCAACGAGCAGTGCGCCGAGACGGTGCACGCGATCGAGCCGGCCGACCACGTCGTGTTCCTGCACCTCTCACGCGAGTGCAACCGCCCGGAGCTGGTGTCGCGCCTGCACGAGGGTGCGGACTACGGGTTCACGATCGCCTCGCCGGACGAGCCGACGCGGTGGGTTCCGGTGCGGAGCGTGCGCGAGGCGGCGTGCGGGCGATGACGCGGTTCGTGCGCACGACGAACGAGCCGGGCGTCGGGCGGCGCCGCCCGACGCCGGTGCTGGAGCGCATCCGCGCGGCGTTGTGGGCCAGACGCTTCGAGGTGGACGGGGTCGAGTACCGTGCGCGCCGGCGCGGGTCGGGCGAGCGGTCGTACGACGTGCGTTTCCCGGGCGGGCAGGCAATGCGCGTGCGGAGCACCGGGCAGCGCGTGTACGACGACCTGTGCGGAAGGGCGCGGATCGCGCTGTACGAGCGGGCCGGCGGGTGGAGCCGCCCGGGGATGCGGATCCTCGACCTGCCGAGCGGGACCGGGGGCGGGGCGGCGTGGCTGTCGCGGCGCGTCGGGCCGAGCGGCGCCGTTGTGGCGATCGAACGCGACTCGGAGAGCGTGCGGTTCGCGCGCCGGCGCTGGGGCGTGGGGAACGTGGCGTTCGAGATCGGGGGGGCAGAGCAGCTCGAGGGCGAGCCCGACGGCTCATTCGACGGCGCGGTGGTGGTGCTGCCGCCCGAGCCCGAGGCGGCGGCGAGGGCGGTGCGGCGCGTGGTCGGCGAGGGGGGCAGCGTGGGCGTGGTTTTGGAGGAGGCGGAGCGGGGCGAGCGGTTCGGCGCAGTCGAGCGTTCGGAATCGGTGAACGCGTTCGGGCGGATGGTGACGGTGGCCGTGTGCCGCAACGCCCGATAGGCTCGCCTGTGATGGAGCACCAGACGCGGTCACGGAGCACGGGAGACGCCGAGAAGACGAGGGCGTTCGCGGTCGAGGCGGCGCGCACGCTGCACGACGACAAGTGCGAGCACGTCGTCGTGCTGGACGTGCGCGAACTGAGCCAGGTGACCGACTACCTCGTGATCGCTTCGGGCACGTCGGACCGGCAGATGCGATCGGCGCTCCACCACGTGCGCGAGCTGGGCGAGGAGATGGGCATCCCGAGCGTGCGGTCGAGCGCCGACCAGCGTGCGACGTGGGTGCTGGCCGACTTCGTGGACGTCGTCTGCCACGTCTTCGAGCCGAACACGCGGGCGCACTACGACCTCGAGATGCTGTGGGGCGACGCGGATCGCGTCCCGTGGAAGCGCGACGGCGAGAACGGGCGGGGCGGCGCGTGAGCGGCGAACACACCGTCCGGGTCGGGCTCGGCGACCGCTCGTACGACGTGGTCGTGGGCGACGGGGTGCTCGACCGGCTCGGCGTCGTGACGCAACAAACGGTCGGCGGGAACCCGCGGCGCGCGATGCTCGTGATCGACGAGGGTGTCGGCGAGGCGGACGTGTCACGCGCGGCGGGGTCGCTCGAGGCCGCCGGGTACCAGCTCGAACGCACGTCGTTCGATCCGACCGAGCAGGGCAAGAGCCTCGCGACGCTCGGGTGGCTGCTCGACACGACGGCCGCGGCCCGGCTCGAGCGCACGGATCCGGTTGTCGCCCTCGGCGGCGGGATCGTCGGCGACGTCGCCGGGTTCGCGGCGGCGTCGTACCGGCGCGGCATCCCCCTCGTCCAGTGCCCCACCACTCTCCTCGCGATGGTCGATGCCTCGGTCGGCGGCAAGACCGCCGTCAACCTCTTCCCGGGCGGCAGACTGCTCAAGAACATGGCCGGGGCGTTCTGGCAGCCGCGGGCGGTGCTCGGTGACGTGCGGGTGCTGGCGACGCTCGACGAGCGCGACTACCGGTGCGGGCTGAGCGAGTGCATCAAGCACGGGTTGATCGCGGGTGGGTTCGACGATCCGGATCTCCTCGATGCTCTCGAGGGATCGGCGGACGCGGTGCTGGGGCGCGAGGCGGGCGTGCTGGTTGACCTGATCGCACGGAACGTGGCGGTAAAGGCTCGGGTGGTCGAGTCGGACGAACGCGAGGAGGCGGGGCAGGGTGGGCGGGCGCTGCTCAACCTCGGGCACACCTTCGCCCATGCGCTGGAGGCATCGGAGACGCTCTCGCCCGACGGCGAGCCGTCGAACGCCCCGTTGCGTCACGGCGAGGCGGTGGCGCTGGGTCTGGTGGCGGCGTGCGAGACGGCGGTGCAGCTCGGGCGGATCGACGCGTCGCTGCGCGACCGGGTCGAGGCGCTGCTCGCCCGCTTCGGGCTGCCGACTCGTGTCTCGCTGGGAGACCCGGGCGCGGTGCTGGAGCGGATGGGTGACGACAAGAAGTCGGCCGGCGGGACGCTGCGTTTCGTGCTGCCGTGCAGCGGGGGGCGGTGCACGGTCGTGGGCGGGGTGGACGAGGGTGCGGTGCTCGGCGGACTGACACGGTTGGTCCCCTAAGTCGCGGGGGATCAGAGCCCCGGAACTTGAGTTTTGGAGGGGGTTTCGGGGCAGACCCGATAACCGCTGCGGGCGGCTCTCGCGGCCGCGGGCTGTGGCCGCGGATATCTCGCCCCCGGGGTCCGGCCGGTGCGCACGATCGCGATCGTCAACCAGAAGGGCGGGTGTGGGAAAACCACGACCGCGATCAATCTGGCCGGCATGTTCGCCGGGCAGGGGCTGCGGACGCTGCTGGTGGACATGGACCCGCAGTCGCACTGTGCGGCGGGGCTGGCGATCCCCGAGCAGCGGATCGACCTCGACATCGGCGACGCGATGCTGGCGGCTGATCCCGACAAGGTCGATGCGGCGCGGCTGCTGTGGAGGGCGAGCCGCAACCTCGACCTGATCCCCAGCCGGATGAAGGTCGCGGGGCTGGAATCACAGCGCGGCGGGCTCGCGGGGCGGTCGGACAAGGAGCACCTGCTGGCGCGGGTGCTCGAGCGGTTCGCTCCCGACCACGACGTGTGCCTGATCGACTGCTCGCCCGCCATCGGCGTGCTGACGTTCAACGCGCTGGCGGCGGCCGACGCGGTGGTGGTGCCGGTCGAGACGAGCTTCTTCTCCCTGAAGGGCGCGACCAAGCAGGTGAACACGGTCAAGGCGGTCGGGCGGCGGCTGGGGCGGACGCCGTCGGTGTACCTGCTGGCGACGATCCACGACGAGTCGAGCCCGCTGGCGCGGGACCTGCTCGAGGAACTGAAGCGTCGGTTCGGCGCCAAGGTGATCCCGGTGGTGATCCACCGCGACGCGACGCTGAAGGAGGCGGCGAGCTTCGGTCAGTCGGCGGCCGAGTACGCGCCGACAAGCCGGGGGGCGCTGGACCACCGCTCGCTGGGCGAGTGGTTCCTCGACGAGGCGGGTCTGGGGATCGCGCAGCCCGCCGGGCGGCGGGAGCGTCATGCCCCTGTTCCGGGGGTTGGGGCGTCGGCGGAGGCGAAGGGCCGCGCGGAGGTGCAGACACGCGGGATGGGGGCTGACGAGATCGGGGGTCGGCGTCTGGTGACGCCGGTGCCGCCGGCGGTCGGTTCGGAGCACGCGCGGAGCGCGCGGGAGCGGGCGCTGGACCTGGCAGAGCGTGCGGCTCAGCTGCAGCAGAAGCTGGACGCGCTGAGCCGGGGGACGCCGGTGAAGCTGGCGAGCGACGGGCCGCGGGCGGAGGGGTTCATCGAGTCGGTGCGGACGGGGTCGTCGGCGGCGAGGCTGTACGGGGCGCGGGCGACCTCGCAGGGCGTGCTGTTCGTGCAGCCCCTGGGGATGGGGCGTCGGGTTGTGGTGGCGGGTGAGTTCAACGGGTGGTCGAGCTCGGCGCACGTGATGCGCCGGAACGACGGGCTGGGCGTATACGAGGTGTGCATCTCGTTGCCGCCGGGCGAGTGGCAGTACCGGCTGGTGGTTGACGGCGTCTGGATCGCGGACCCGTACAACCCACGGACGGTGCAGAACCCGTACGGGAACCGCAACTCGGTGGTGGACGTGGCGCCGGACGGGTCGGCGTTGCGGACACCGGACCCGGCGGGGACGTGAGGGAGCGGATGGATCGACCTGATCGACCGACGATCGAGCTGGGCGACGCGCCGGACGAGGCGTACGACGCGCTGGCGGAGCTGTTCCTCGGCGTGGAGGACCAGGGAGCGGCGCAGGCGGTCGAACCGGCAAGCGGCGTCGAGGCGCTGGTGCTGGGGCACCTGCCGGTGTTCGCGTCGGCGTGGGTGACGCAGTACGCGCGGGAGCGGTCGCGCGAGCTGCGGGCGCCGGTGGCGCTGCTGCGGGTGTACGCCGGGCACACCTCGGTGGAGCTGATCGGCGATGTGCCGACGAACCGCCCGGCGCACGACGAGCTGTATTCGGCGCTGGAGGAGGCGGGGCGTCGCGCGGGCGCCTGGCTGGTGCGGGTTGATGAGACGAGCGAGCCGGAGCTGGTGTCGGGCGAGGGGATCGGGCGTGTGACGCTGCTGGCCGGGGCCGACGAGGCGGCGGTGGTGGCGGCGTACCGGACGATCAAGACCCTGCTGGGGCCCGAGGGCGATGGCGACGTCGGCGTGGCGATCCTCGGCGCGGGGCGCGAGCGTGCGGAGGCGGCCGGTGAGAAGATCCGCCGAGCGGCCGAGGCGTTCCTATCGCGTCATGTGGACGTGCGTCTGTGCGCGTCGAAGGTGACGCCGAGCCCCGCACGGACGCTGTACCGCGGGCGTGCGCACGAAAGCGTGTCGGACCTGGTGGGGCTGGTGGCCGGCGTGCTGGCAAGAAGCGCCCCGACCCGGAGCGTGCCGGAGCGGGGTCCCGAGCCGAACCCGGAACAGGCGCACAAGCCGATCGAACCGGAGACGGTGGGCGAGGAGCGGTCGCGGCCGGTGGTCGTTGATCTGCTCGAGCTGGAGGGCGGCACGCCGCTTCACGTGGACGACGGGGTGGAGGAGGAGGACAAGGTGTTCGGGCAAGCCGGTCCGCGAGCGACGTCCGCGATGCTGCGTGACGGCCCGGTGCCGGGCGAGCGGACGGTGCCCGGGGCGGCGTCGGCGGTGGTCTGTTTCGAGCTGGGGACGCTGAGTGAGCAGGTGGGGCTGGAGGCGATCGGCGCGGTCTGCCCCTACGCGGTCGGCGTCGAGCTCGCGCGAGACGGGCACGGGCGGCTGCACCTGGTGGCGCGGGCAAACGAAGGGCGCGAGCGGGCGGTCGAGCAGCTCACAACAGCGGCGGGGTGGGCGCGTGACCACGCGGGGCTGCTGCGGATGGCCGTCGGGGGGCTGGAGCCGCAGCGTCCCGAGCTTCACCTGGTGACCGACGACGCGGGCGCGGCACGGCGGCTGATCGACGCCGGCGTGCGGGTGCACCTGCTGACGCGGGTGCGCGTCGGGGACCGCACGGGGTGGGTGTGTGTGAAGGTGGGGTAGGAGGGCCACAGGGCCTGGGCCCTCGTCCCTGGTGGATCGTGGCCTTCATTCGAAGACTCATTCAGACCACGGCACCTGTGTTTGTATCAGGCGAGTGAGCCGCCGCGGCCGCGTTGGGCGACCATGTACGACTGGAGCGAGGTGCCCGGGCATGCGGTCGGGCGGAGCTCCTGGTGGGTGTAGACGCGGGTGTGGACGACCCGGTAGTGGGTCATCTGTGCGCGAACGAAGGCGGCGAGGGCGGCGGAGGCGGCGGGCGTCGGCGACTGGCGGTCGTAGTTGCCCAGCATCATCACGCCGAGGTTGTGCTCGTTGTTGTCCTTGACGTGGGCGCCCTGGAGGGCGATGGGGCGTCCCTGGTAGATGCGCCCGCCGGGGTCGATGACGTAGTGGTAGCCGATGTCGGCCCACCCCTTGTTGACGTGAGAGCGGCGGATGAGCTCGATGCGGTCGGTGGCGTCGGCCCGGCTGGTCGAGAAGAAGGGGTCCATGCCGTCGTGATGGACGGTGATGCGGCTTATGCCTCGCATGGGGTCGGCGAGCCACACGCGGGGGGATTCGCTGGTCCACGCCGAGCGAGGGATAACACCGAGTGACGGATGTTGCTCCGGCGGTGTTGTCTGGAGGTCGTGGGCGTGGGGTCGCCAGTCGAGGTCGGTTTCGGCCGGCATGTCTGGGAGGGGCTCGCGGTTGCGGAAGGCACGGAGCCTGCGCGCGCTCTCGCTGGTGGCGCAGCCCGAGAGCAGTGTGAGACCGACCCCGGCCGCGATCCCGCGGCAGGCATCCCGACGTGAGATTCTCCTCATGAGCGGTTGCATCGGCATCCTGCCGGGCGGTCGGTGCAAAGTTCGGGGAGGGCGGGCGAAATGGTACCCGAAACGGCGTCTGCGGGGGGCTGGGGCTAGCATGGGCCGTTTCCCGGTGTGGGAGACGCCGCAGGGTTGTGCCTGCGGGCCCGGGGGCCTGTTCCGAGCGTAGAAGGGGTATCTATGAAGCGTGAGGCGTGGTGTGTCGCGGCGTTGGCCGTGGCTGGGTTGATCGGGCCGTCCGCCCTGGCGCAGGACGAGGAGCCGGCGCCGGAGGAGGAGTCGCTGCTGGGGAACGACGCGAGCTTCTGGGACGGCTGGGGTGGGAGCGTGGACCTGGGGATCACCGGGTCGAGCGGGAATACGGAGACGTTCAACTTCCGCGGCGCCGTCGCGGGCGAGAAGGACACCGACAAGGCCACGACGTCGGCGAGCCTGATCTACTCCCTGAAGACCAGCGACAGCGAGACGACGGAGAACCGTCTCGAGCTGAACGGGCGTCGGGACTGGAAGTTCGAGGGCTCTCCGTGGCGGTTCTTCGTGCTCGGCAAGCTGGAGTTCGACGAGTTCCAGGCGTGGGACGGGCGGGCGAGTCTGTTCGCCGGGCCGGGGTATGTGTTCGTCGATGACGAGAAGACGTTCCTGATGGGTCGGGTCGGCGTCGGTGGTGCGTACGAGTTCGGCGGGTCGCAGGACGACGACTTCATCCCTGAGGGGTTGCTCGGTGCCGACTTCACGCACCAGTTGACCGAGCGTCAGAGCATCTACGCGAACGTGGACTTCTACCCGTCGCTGGAGGACATCGGGCCGTACCGGGCGGTGGCGAAGGCCGGGTGGCAGGTGACGGTGGACCCGGAGACGAACCTGGTGCTGAAGGTGGGCGCCGAGGACCGGTACGACTCGTCGCCGGGCGGGCAGAAGCGGAACGACGTGGATTACTTCGTGACCCTCGGCTGGACGTTCTGAGGGCGAACAACAGAAGGGGTAGCGCATGTTGATGCAGGAACAAACAGCCGCGAACGGCGCGGAAACCGTCGACAAGGCGGTGCAACAGCATCCGGTGATCGCGGACGCGGCGAGTAACGTGTGGGCACGGCTGACCGACGGCGACATCACGAGCAGCGACCTGTCGTACGCCTTCACCGAGGTCGGCGTGCCGATCATCAAGGCGATCGTGCTGATCCTGATCGTGCTGTTCATCGCCCGGTGGGCAAAGAAGCTGACGGTCAAGGCGGCGACCAAGGCCAAGGTCGAGGTGACACTCGCCAAGTTCTTCGGGAACCTGGCGCGGTGGGCCGTGCTGATCATGGGCGGGATCTCGATCCTGGGGACGTTTGGGATCGAGGCGACGAGCTTCGCGGCGGTGGTCGCGGCCCTCGGCTTCGCGATCGGCATGGCGATGTCGGGGACGATCGGGAACGTCGCAGCCGGTGTGATGCTGCTGATCTTCCGCCCGTACAAGGTCGGTGACTACGTCGATATCGGCGGCACGGCGGGGACGGTACACGAGATCGAGCTGTTCACGACGACGCTCGACACGCCGGACAACCGGCGGATCATCGTGCCGAACGGGCAGATCTTCGGCTCGACGATCGAGAATGTGACGTTCCACGAGACGCGCCGGGTGGAGGTGCTGGTGGGGACCGAGTACACGGCCGATCTGAATCTGGCGCGGAGCACGCTGCTCGCGGCGGCGAAGAGCGTCGAGGGCGTTCTGTCAGAGCCCGAGCCGGTGGCGTACCTCAACGAGCTGGGAGGATCGTCGATCGACTGGAAGGTTCGCGTCTGGTCCAAGACGTCCGACTTCTGGGCGGTGCGTGAGCGTCTGACCCAGGCGGTCAAGGAGCACCTCGACAACGCGGGCGTGGGGATCCCGTTCCCGCAGATGGACGTGCACATGGACAAGGTCGAGGCGTAGCTCCCCCACTGTTGTTCACCCCGAGCCCACGGATTCAGATCCGTGGGTTTTTCGTTGCACGCATGTTCGGTCGTTTGGGCGCGTCAGTCGTCGGGCGGGTCGCGTGTGGTGTGGGGTCCGATGTCGAAGTACCCGTTCTCGATGCGCGCGCCCTGCCGGATGTCGATGGAGGGCGCGGTGAGGTCGCCGGTCCAGCGTGCGTGCCCGCCGAGCGTGACGGGCCCGCGGGTAACGACGCTGGCCTGGACCGTGCCCTGGACCTCGAGCCCGAGGTCGGCGTGGACCAGCTCGGCGATGAGGCGGGCGCCGCGCTTAACGGTGATGCGCCCGCAGGTCTGCATCTTGCTGACGCCCTGTGCGCCCTTGACGACGATGTCGTCGATGAGCACGCCCTTGGTGCACTTGGGGCAGGTGATGCGCATGGCGCGCGCAGCGACGCCGAAGCGGTGCCCGCAGTGGTAGCACCGGATCTGCTTGCTCGGCGTTGGGGCGGGGGCGGTCGGCATGAGGTCACGGCGCGACAGCGCGCGCACGCGGCGCGCGCATCGTCCAGCTCAGCTCAGCCTGTGCTCACCCCTGCCTGGCGACGGGCTTGGCGGACTCGGCGGGCTTGGTCTCGACGGCGGCCGGCGCCTTGGGCGCGTTCTTGACCGCGTCGGGTCCGACGGAGACGTGCCCGGTGAGCGTGGCGCCCTCGGCGACGACGAGCTTGGAGCTGACCAGGTCGCCGCGGAGCGATGCCTTGCCGTTGAGCTGGACGTGCTCGCGGGCGGTGACGTTGCCCTTGACGTCGCCGTCGATGACGACCTTGCCGGCGGAGATCTCGGCGTCCGCCCGTCCGCCGACACCGATCTGGAGCTCGCCGCCGGTGGTGACCTTGCCCTCGATGGAGCCGGAGACGCGGGCGGTGCGCTCGAAGGTGATCTCGCCCTTGATCTTGGTGTCGGCCCCGATGATCGTGGATTCGCCGGTGTCGGCCATGGGATGTTCCCTCCTGGATAGCGGCCAGTGCGCGCGGCCCGGGCGCCCGGGCTGTCGCGGGAGGGGAGTCTAAGCCGCGGCGGATCGCCGGTGGCGCGGGGGAAAGGGGAGATTCAGCGGGTGGTGGTTTGTGTGGACGGTCGGTGGGTTGTCGGTTGATGGGCCCGTGGAGTGCCGTAGGGGGCGGGGGGCGTGCGAACTCGGTTTCGGGCATGTCGGTTGCTGTCGGTTGCGCGGGCCGAGCGGGGGCCCGGCAAGGAGGCCGAACATGCGGGGTTTGCGCACGGACTGCGCCGCGACGCGCGTGGTTGCGCTGTCGGCGGCGCTGGCGACGGCGGGGGTGGTGCACGGGCAGATCAACCCGTGGTACGAGACTTTCTACGTCGATGACGACGCGCCGGCGGGTGGGGACGGGCTGAGTTGGGTGACGGCGTTCAACGACCTGAGCGACGCGTTGGAAGCCGCGTCCGGTGTAAGCCAGCCGACCGTGTTCGTCGCGGGCGGGGTGTACTTCCCCGGGCGCGGCACGGCGGACCGGCACGCGGCGTTCTCCGTCGATCGCGCTCACGACGCGGGCCAGACACTGAGCGCGTTCATCTTCCATATCAGGGGCGGGTTCGCCGGGCTCGCGAATCCGTCGGAACCGAACCTGCACGATCCGGGAACATTCACAACGGTCCTCAGCGGCGACTACGCGCAGGATGACACGAACGATCTGATCAGGCGGACCGAGAACACGGAGCGCGTGGTGCTCGTCGGGTCTGGGTTCGATTTGGTGTGGTTCGAGGATCTGGTGATCGAGGGCGGGTACGACCCTCGCATCCAGAGTAATGGTGCGGGGATGTACGTGGCGGGCACCCCTTCGGTGCGTGCGGAACGGGTGGTTTTCCGGAACAACGTGGCGGGGCGGGGTGGGGCGCTCTCGGGTAGTGCGCAGGCGCACCGGTACATGGAGTGTCGATTCGAGGGGAACGCGGCCGTGTATTCCGGCGGTGCCGTCGGCGACTTGTACGGTGCCGTGCTGGCGAACTGCGTGTTTGTCGGGAACAACGCCGCGTTCGGTGGAGCTGCTTCGGGATCGTCTGACTTCAATGGTTGTGTGTTTGTCGGGAACAGCGCGACCGAGCACGGCGGCGCCGTGAGTCTTGACGCGTTCCGGTCGCTGCGCAACTGCACGATCGTCGGCAACCACGCGGGCGGGTTCGGCGGTGGGCTCTACGTCACCACACTGGGCACGTGGAGGGCGTCCGCGGTCAACTCGATCTTCTGGGGCAACACCGATGCGACGGGGCAGAACGCCCGAGCACAGGCGTGGAGTGTGGAGGGGCTGCCGTGGATCGAGTACTCGGTCGTGCAGGGGGCAATCGCGGACGGGCTGATCGTGGCGGACGATCCGTTGTTTGTCGATCCGGTCGGGAACGACGGCGTGGCGTGGTCGGGTGACGAGGATCTCGCGCTGATGCCCGGATCGCCCGCGATCGATGCGGGATCGAACGCGGGGATGGCCGACTCGTTGGATCTGGTGATGGGGCTGTTGGAGCAACCGGGGCTGTATTCGTCGTACCCCGTTGACATCGGCGGCGGGTTCAGGCTCATCGGTGCGAGCGTGGACATGGGGGCGTTCGAGAACCAGAACTCGACGGCAGCATGCTCGATCGCGGACGTTACGACGGCGGGGTCGCCGTGGCCGGGGATCCCCGACGGGCGCGTGACCGGTGGTGACCTCACCTACTTCGTGAACACCTGGGTGGATAGGCGCCGTCCGGCGGACGTCACCACGATCAACGCCGGGGCGGGCGACGCGGGGTACGGCGTGCCGGACGGGCGTGTGACGGCGATCGACCTGAGCTACTTCGTCAACGCGTGGCTGGAGGGGTGTGAGTAGGAGCCGCGCGCCCGGCGGTCGGGAAGAGAATCTGGAAGAAGCGGAGACCCCCACCGCCCTCGCGGACTCGGGCACCTCCCCCGTCGGGGACGGGGGAGGAAGGGAGGCCCCTCATCCGTCTCGCTCGAAGACGAGCGAGCCACCTTCTCCCCGGCGGGGAGAAGGAGCAGGGGTCAGTCCTCGTGTTGGGCTTCGCCGAAGATGGCGGTGCCGATGCGGACGACGTTGGCGCCCTCTTCGAGGGCAACGGCGTAGTCGGCGGACATGCCCATGGAGATGAGGTTGAAGCGCCCATCGCCGACGCCGACCTTGCGGATGTCCTCGAACAGGTCGCGGGCGCGGGCGAAGGTGGGGCGAGCGTCCTCTGGGTTGTCGGACAACGCGGCCATGGTCATGACGCCGCGGAGGCGGACGTGCCCCATCGAGTCGATCTGCTCGGCCAGCGCGCGTGCGGCGGGGATGGGGCAGCCGGACTTCTGCTCCTCACCGGAGCAGTTGACCTGGAGGAGGATCTCGGTGTCGCGGTCCTTCTTGAGCCCGTAGGCCTGGAGTTCTTCGGCGACGCGGAGGGAGTCGACGGAGTGGATGAGGCGGCAGGTCTCGGCGGCCTTGCGGGCCTTGTTGCGCTGGAGGTGCCCGATCATGTGCCAGCGGACGTCGGCGAGCTCGCCGAGGGCGTCGGGGGGATCGGGTCGCTTGGCCTCGCGGGTGTGGGCGAGGACCCGCTTGCGCTCGAAGTACTCCTCGAGCAGGGCGGCCCGCTGGGTGAGCTGCTGGACGCGGTTCTCGCCGAAGTCGCGGTGCCCGAGCTCGACGAGGGTCCGGATGTGCTCGGGCTCGGCGGCCTTGGTGACGGCGACAACGATGACCTCGTCTGGTTTGCGTCCGGCGTGGGCGGCGTGCTCGGCGACGCGGGAACGGACCTCGGCGTATCTCTCTTCGATGGTTGCCACGGCGGTCATACGGCCTCCTGCACGGACCAATCGCGGCGTCCCTCCCGGACGCCCCCTACGGTGCAATGATACGCGAACGGAGGACTCCATGAACGAGCAGTTGACCCCCCGCGAGAGCGTGATCGAGCCCGGCGAGACCGCCCCGGACTTCACCCTGCCGGACCAGACCAAGAGCGAGTGGACGCTCTCGGAGGCGGTGAAGAAGGGCGACGTGGTGCTGTGCTTCTTCCCGATGGCCTTCACCGGCGTGTGCGGGACGGAGAACGAGTGCATCACCAGGGAGATGTCGCGGTGGGAGAAGTCCGGGGCGCGGATGATCGGCGTCTCGTGCGACAGCTTCCCGGTGCTGAAGGCGTGGGGCGAGCAGATGGGCTTCAGGCACACGATGCTGGCGGACATGCACCGCACGGTGTGCCGGGCGTACGGGCTCTACTGGGCGGATCTGAACGTGGCGATGCGCGGGACGGTCGTCGTCGGGCAGAGCGATGACGGGAAGGGCGTGGTGAAGTGGTCGCAGGCGCGCGAGGCGTCGTCGGGGATGGACGTGGACGAGGTTCTGGCGCAGATCGCATGACTGTCCGGGTCGGTGTCCGGTCGGGCGTGCGGGGTTGGCGAGCGGCGTGGCGCGTTTCTAGGATGACGATTGGCGTGCGATGGGGCACGCCGGGCTGATCTCCGGAACCGGAGTATGAGGAGCACAGTGTGTCGGCGCCGCAGAACAGGCCGTTCGTTCTGATCATCCGCGACGGTTGGGGGGAGAACCCGCACCCGGAGCACGCGGCGTACAACGCGATCCTGCGTGCGGACACGCCGGTGGCGGACGAGTTGATGAGGGAGTGGCCGAACGTGCTGGTCCGCACGAGCGGCGAGGCGGTGGGTCTGCCGCGCGGGACGATGGGCAACAGCGAGGTCGGGCACCAGAACATCGGGGCCGGTCGGATCGTGGACCAGGAGGCGGTGCGGATCGGCAGGGCGTGCCGCGACGGTCTGGAGTCGAACGAGGTGCTGAGCCGGGCCGTGAAGCGGGCACGGGACGAGGGCGCGGCGGTGCACCTGATGGGGATCTGCTCGGACGCGGGCGTGCACGGGCTGCTGGACCACCTGTACGCGTTGCTGCGGCTGTGCAGCGAGCACGGCGTCGATCGCGTGTACATCCACCTGTTCACCGACGGTCGCGACACCGGCCCGCACACGGGTGTGGGGTACGCCGACGAGGTGGAGGCGGCGTGCCGCTCGATCGGGGTCGGTCGGGTGGCGAGCGTGATCGGGCGGTACTGGGCGATGGACCGCGATTCGCGGTGGGACCGGGTCAAGCGTGCGTACGACTGCCTGGTCGGGCACGGCGAGCACGAGCGTTTCAAGGGGACGCCCGAGGCGATCGCGCTGTACTACGCGAACCCCGAGGGGCGGACGATGCGCGGCGACGAGTTCGTCACGCCGCGGTACGTCGGCCCGAGCGACGGGGCGGTGGCGGCGTCGCGGATCAAGAGCGGCGACACTGTGATCTGCTACAACTTCCGGGGTGACCGCCCGCGGGAGTTGGTGTCGGCGTTCGTGTGCGAGGAGTTCCACGGGGCCGAGCGGTTCAACCCGAGCCCGGACACGGGCGAGCGCGGGTTCGACCGCGGAGAGAAGCTGGACCTCGACTTCGTGATGATGACGGCGTACTCGGAGCGGTTGGCCGAGGTGTGCAGCGTCGCGTTCACGCGGCCGGATCGGATGGAGAATATCGCGGGCGAGTTCCTGAGCGGGATCGGGCTGCGTCAGTTCCGGTGCGCGGAGACGGAGAAGTTCCCGCACGTGACGTTCTTCTTCAACGACTACCACGACGACCCGTACCCGGGCGAGTCGCGTGAGATCGTGCAGAGCCCGCGCGTGGCGACGTACGACCTTCAGCCGGAGATGTCGGCCGGGGAGGTGCGCGACGCGGTGCTCGGTCGTCTGGGGGCCGACGACTGCGAGGACGTGATCGTCGTGAACTTCGCGAACGGCGACATGGTCGGGCACACCGGCGACCTCAAAGCGGCGATCCGCGCGTGCGAGACGGTCGATGCGTGCGTGGGCGAGGTCGTGAACGCGACGCTGAAGCGGGGCGGGTCGCTGATCGTGACGGCCGATCACGGGAACGCCGAGCAGATGTGGGACCCCGAGAACCACTCCCCACACACGGCGCACACGCTGTACGACGTGCCGCTGATCGTGGTGGGCAAGGCGTTCAAGGACCGGAAGCTGCGCGGGGGCGGGTGCCTGGGCGACATCATGCCGACGGCGCTGGAGATGATGGGCATCACCAAGCCGGCGGAGATGACGGGGCGGTCGCTGCTGGAGTAGCGCTCAGGCCGATTCGGCCCGCTGGACGTGGAGTTGATCGAGCGTCGGGCGTCCGTCGAGCGAGGCGGCGTCGATCATGTACTCGGCGCCGGCGTTGTCGCGGTCTGGCAGCTCGTAGAGCAGTTCGAGCATGACCTCTTCCATGACCGCGCGGAGGGCGCGGGCGCCGGTGTCGCGCTTGGCGGCGCGTCCGGCGATGCGTGTGAGCGCCTCGTCGGTGAAGGTGAGCTTGGCGCCCTCGAGCTGGAAGAGGTGCTGGTACTGGCGGACCAGCGCGTTGCGCGGCTCGGTCATGATGCGGACGAGCGCGTCGTTGGTGAGGGGCATCAGCGGCGTGACGACCGGGAGCCGCCCGACCAGTTCGGGGATCATCCCGAAGTGGACGATGTCCACGGCCGAGACCTGCTCGAGCAGGTCGGCGCGTTCGAGTTCGCTGGAGGAGTGCCCGGTGACCTCGCCGCCGTGGAAGCCGATGCGGGAGCGTCCGATGCGCCGGCGGATGATCTCTTCGAGCCCGACAAATGTGCCGCCGCAGATGAACAGGATGTTGGACGTGTCGAGCTGGATGTACTGCTGCTCGGGGTGCTTGCGTCCGCCCTGTGGCGGGATGTTGGCGACGGTGCCCTCGAGCATCTTGAGCAGGGACTGCTGGACGCCCTCGCCGGAGACGTCGCGGGTGATGGAGACGTTGTTGGAGGTCTTGCCGACCTTGTCGACTTCGTCGATGTAGATGATGCCGCGCTGGGCCGCGTCGACGTCGAAGTCGGCGGCCTGGAGGAGCTTGAGGAGCAGGTTCTCGACGTCCTCGCCGACGTAGCCTGCCTCGGTGAGGGTGGTGGCGTCGCCGATCGCGAAGGGGACCTTGAGCATGCGGGCGAGCGTGCGGGCGAGCAGCGTCTTGCCCGAGCCGGTGGGCCCGATGAGCAGGATGTTGGACTTGTCGAGCTCGATGTCGTTGGCGTCCTCGCTCTCGAGGTGCATGAGACGCTTGTAGTGGGAGTGGACCGCGACGGCGATGGACCGCTTGGCGAGTTCCTGGCCGATGACGTACTGGTCGAGGAACTCCTTCATCTCGCGCGGGGAGGGGATGTCGGTCAGGGCGGTGGCGGCGCCGGAGACGCGCCGGCGCTCCTGCCGGAAGATGTTCTGGCACAGCTCAACGCAGTTGGCGCAGACGTAGACCTCGTTGGGCCCTTCGACCATGGGCCCGACCTCGCGGCTGGTCTTGCCGCAGAACGAGCAGGTGGTGACCTTTCGCCCGCGGAAGCCGGAGTCGCCGGTTCCGTCGGTGGAGTTCCCGTCCTGCCGGTCTTTGGCCATGAATCCCCTCGCTGGTGCGGTGTTCCGGCTCAGTCTATCGGCGAGGGGGATCGGAGTCTCGACGATCGACCGCTTGTCGCGCACAACGCGTCGTTACGACCGTCCCGGCGCGGGTCCGCGGGCGTGTTATCCGTCGTTTTCGGTCCGCTCGGGGAGCCGCTCGCCGGTGAGGTCGTAGCCGGGCTCGGCGACGCGGGCGTCGGGGGGAGGGGGGTTCACCGGGGGTGGAGCGCCGGCGGCGCGTCCCACGATGACGCGGCGCGCGGCGTCGTACTCGTCCTGAGAGATCTCGTCGGACTCGAACTGGTGGCGCAGCGAATCGAGCATGGAGGCGGTGGGATCGTTGCGTTCGTCGCCGAGCACGGAACGCCGCCACACGACGAGGATCGCGCCCCCGATCACGAGCACGCCGATGAGCATCCCGACGACGATCAGAATGTCCCTGGGGTTGGCCTGAGCGAGCATCACGGGGACCCGAGGATGGCATCGCGGATCGGGACGATGACGTGGGGGAGCAGGTGTGAGTCGATGAGCGCCTCGCCGCGGAAGGCGAGGTCGTCGAACGCGGCGGTGAGCTCGGGCAGCTCGCGCATCGGCCCATAGCGCCGGAGGGTGAGGTAGACGCTGATGGGGTCGTCGCGTGCGTTCTCGGCGTCGCGGGTCTTGACTTCGAAGTGGGCCTCGGTGTTGTGGTCGAGGCGGACGCCGATGAGCGGCTGGCACTCGACCGGGACGGCGTCGTCGATCTCGAAGACCGAGCCGAGCGGTGATCCGGCGAGGAGGGCGCGTGCGGCGATGTCGTCGTGGTTGCCCGACGCGGCGATGTCGAAGCCGAAGAGCAGCTCGAGATAGTCGACGTCGAGGGGGCTGACGCTGAGGAAGTAGGGCGCGACCTCGAGGACGTGGCGGTGCGGGGCGTAGGCGTCGGAGAGGCGGTCGGGGTTGACCGCGCCGGAGCGGATGGAGCTCGAGCGGATGGACAGCCACTGCTGGGGCATCTCGCCGGGGCGGGTCTCGAGGGCGAGCTCGTCCTTGTAGCGTTTGAAGACCTCCATGCGGGGGAACTGGCGGCGGACGCGCTCGAACAGGTCGAGGACGGTCTCGCGCCCGCGGGGCAGGTCGAGCTTCACGTTGAGCTTCTGGTTGACGTAGTGGTCGCTGCACAGGGCGGCGTAGCTGTCGCTCATGGTCTCCCTCCGCGCGGGCAGTGTAGATCAGGGGCGTGTCGCCCGTGTGCGGTCGTGGCGGGGCTACGGGAGAGAGGTCAGCCAGCGGACGATTTCGTCGGTGGGGGTCAGGTCGGGAACGACACGTTCGGCGCCCGCGTCGCGGAGCGTGCGCTCGTCGGTGTGCCCGGTGGCGACGGCGAGGGCGACGCAGTCGTTGGCGTGCGCGCACGCGACGTCGTGCGGGGTGTCGCCGATGACGACGGTTGTGCGCGGCGCACGCCCGGTGAGCACGCGGTAGCGTTCGACGCCGACGGGGGGGAGGTGCTCGCGCGCCGGGGGGTCGTGGGGCGAGTCGTCGCCCCAGACGCGGACGGGGAAGCGTTCGGTACCGACGCCGGAGGCCTCGAGCTTCATCGAGCCGGTGAGCTCGTAGTTGCCGGTGAGCAGCCCGAGCGTCGCCTCCCCCACTTCCGCGAGCGCGTCGAGCAGCTTGATGACACCCGGCATGGTCGTGGCACGCCCGGGCTCCCTGAGCAGCGGGGCGAGGCGTCGGGCGTAGGCGTCGCGGAACTCCGCGAGGTTCTCGGAAGAGAGCTCGACGTTGTTCATGGACAGCAGGTCGCGGACGATGAGCGGGTCGAGACGTCCGGCGTAGTCGATGCCCTCGCAGGTGAAAGAGCCGGCGAAGAGGTCGCGCCCGGCGGCGTGCATGGCGTCGATGCCGGCGCGGCGGGTCGAGATGAGGGTCAGATCGACGTCGAAGAGCAGGAGCATCAGTGGCGGATCTCGAAGCTGCTCTCGCCCTCGACAGGAACTGACGGGGCGTGCGACTCGTCGGTGATGCGCCCGCTCATGCGTTCGCGGAGATCGATAAGGAGCAACTCGATCTCGGCCGGCTCGCCCTGGATCTCCATCGCGACCGAGCCGTCGGGCTCGTTGCGGACCCAGCCGGAGACGGGGAGCCCGCGGGCGAGCGAGGCGGCGGTGACGCGGAAGCCGACCCCCTGGACCGAGCCGCGGAAGGTGTAGTGGCGTCTTTCCATGCGGAGAGTGTTGCCGGTGGGGTGATCGGACGCAAGCGCTCCCCCGCCGCGGAGCGGCGGGGCACACTCCGGTTGCCCAAGTTGCCCAGATCGGGCGGGGGATGGGCGGATTGGCGGATTCATTGATCGGGTGTGGAGCGGTGCTAGCCTTGGGTTGGCACCCCCGCCCGACCACCCCGGGTCCGCGACGCCGCGAGCGTTCGGGATCAAGCAGAACAGGGGCGGGGCCGCGGTTTCTTCGGCGGCGTTCGGCCGCACCTTCGTGTGCTTCGTTCGCGGTTGCGGCGTGCCGGATAGTGAACAAGAACGGCCCGTGGGGCCGGGCAGATACGGAACAAGCGCGGGCTTCCGGCCCGCGGGGTTGACGCGCGCATGGCTGAGCGGCTCAGACGCGGGGACAAGGACGCGGTCCGGGAGGGCTCGGACATCGTTCGCGTGATCGGCGAGCACGTGGCGCTCAAGGCCAAGGGGCGCGAGTACGTGGGGCTGTGCCCGTTCCACGACGACCACAACCCGTCGATGAGCGTCGTGCCGCACAAGCAGATCTTCCACTGCTTCGTGTGCGGGGCCGGCGGCGATGTGTTCAGCTTCGTGCAGCGGTACCACTCGATGGAGTTCCGCGAGGCGCTCGAGTTTCTGGCCGCGCGGGCCGGGATCGAGCTGGAGCGGGCGACGCCCGAGAAACAAGAGGGCGGCGGGGTCTCGTCGGGCGAGTTGATCGGGGCGAACAAGGCCGCGTTGGAGTTCTTTGCCGCGATCCTGCGCCACCCCGAGCACGGGCGGTCGGCCCGAGAGCTGATCGCCCGGCGCGGGATCTCGGAGGAGATGGTCGGTGCGTTCGGACTCGGAGCCGCCCCGGCGATGTGGGACGGGCTCGTACAGACGATCGCGGGCAAGGGTCTCGACGAGCGTGCGTTCGCTGAGGCCGGGCTGCTCAAGGACCGCGAATCGGGGGGGCGGTACGACCTGCTGCGGGGGCGTCTGGTGTTCCCGATCCGTGACCAGATCGGGCGTGTGATCGCGTTCGGCGGGCGTCGGATCGACGACGGGGAGGAGCCGAAGTACCTCAACAGCCCTGAGACGCGGGTGTTCCGCAAGTCGCGGTCGCTGTACGGGCTGGACCGGGCGTCGCGGGCGATCCAGCGTGAACGGGTGGCGGTGGTGGTCGAGGGGTACCTCGACGTGATCGCGTGCCACCAGGCGGGGTTTCCCAACGCGGTGGCGACGCTGGGGACGGCGTTGACGCCCGAGCACGGGGCGGTGCTGCGGAGGCTGTGCGAGACCGTGGTGCTGGTGTTCGACTCGGACGAGGCCGGGGGGCGGGCGGCCGAGCGTGCGACGGAGGTGTTCTTCGCCGAGCCCCTGGACGTGAAGATTGTGACCCTGGAGGGTGCGAAAGACCCGGATGAGATGCTGAAGAGCGAGGGGGGTTCCGAGCGGTTTGCGGCGGCGCTGGAGGCGGCGCCGGACCTGCTGAGCTACCGGTTCGGGCGGGTGCAGGGGCGTCTGGCGGGGGCCGGGCCGTCGGCACTGGCACGGGCGGTCGAGGATGAGCTGACGGAACTGGTACGGCTGGGTCTCAACGAGCAGCCGCCGTTGCGTCGGAGGCTTGTGCTGCGTTCGATCGCGTCGATCACGGGCGTGGACGAGCGGACGATCGCGCGGGCGACGCCGGCGGGGCGTGGGTCGGCGCGGAAGGGCGAGCCGGCGGTGCGGGAGCGCACGACGCCGGAGGAAGAGTTGCTGGGGTGCGTACTGGTGAGCCCGGAGCTGTACGCGGGTCTGCACGGGGGCGAGCGGGACTTGCTGGGCGCAGAGCGCTACGCTACGCGGCCGATGCAGCGGATCGCCCGTTTGGTGCACGAGATCGCGTCCGAATCAGGGTGCCCTGACCTCGCGGGCGTGCTCGCAGCTTCCGACGAGGTCGAGGTGCACGAGGCGGCGGTGTCGCTGGCGCGCCGCGTCGAGCGTGAGACCGATCGCAACGAGGAACGGCTGCACGCGCACTGGGAGCAGTGCCTGCTCGAGGTGCGTCGGCGCGGGGCGGCGGGAGAGATCGAGCACAAGAAAGACGCGGCGTCGAGGCTGGCACGGGTGCGGCGCGCGCGCGATGAACTGGGGCCTGACTGGCGCGCCTATCCGCGCCGGGGGGGAGCGTCATGACGACGAAGGGCCGGAGCAGGAAGACGACGGGCAGCGGTGCGCAGGTGCGGGTGGTGATGAACCTGCACCCGGCGGTCGATGCGCTGGTGTCGCTGGCGCGGCAGCGGACGTGGCTGAGCTACGAGGAGCTGAACAACACGCTGCCGGACGAGATGGTGGACCCGGCACGGCTGGATGAGCTGCTGGTGCTGCTCGACCACCACCGGATCGAGCTGATCGACGAGCTGGAGTACCGGGCGAGGCTGCACCGCGAGCGGTTGACGCGAGGCGAGGAGCCGGGTCACAACGCGCTGGCGAGCACGCCGCTGGGGCAGTCGGCGCCGACGCAGGCGGGCAAGCCGCTGCGTGCGATGTCGGTGGCGGGCGGGGAGCGCGGGTCGGAGGTCGCGGACCTTCAGCGGACGCTGAGCGTGGCGCTGAGCCAGGCGGAGCGTGACGTGGCCGACGCCGAGGCGCTGGACACCGAGACGCTGCAGCGTGAGCTGGAGGAGGCGGCCGCCGGCGAGGACGCGCGCCGGATCGATGACCCGGTGCGGATGTACCTGACCCAGATGGGGACGATCCCGCTGCTGACGCGCGAGGAGGAGATCCGGCTGGCGAAGAAGATCGAGACGACCCGGATGATCTTCCGGCGTCGGTGCCTGGAGAGCGACTACGTCGCGCAGCAGGCGGTGGACATCCTCAGGCTCGTGCATACCGGCGACCTGCCGTTCGACCGGACGATGCGTGTGTCGACGGCCGAGGAGAACCACAAGGAGAAACTGGCGCAGCGGATCCCCGGGAACCTGGCGACGATCGAGCGTTTGCTGGAGCTGAACCGCGAGGATTCCGAGGCGTTGGAGGAGGCGCGTCGCCAACGCCTGAAGACCAAGCCGCGCGAGCTGCGTGCGAGGATCGCGGTGCGTCGTCGTCGTATCGCGTCGCTGACCGAGGAGCTGTGCCTGCGGACGGGGCGGATCATCCCGCTGATGCGCAAGCTGCGTTCGATCGGCAAGAAGATGGAGGAGCTGAGCTCGCGTCTCGGGGCGCTCGAGGCGCGCCGGAACGGGTGCGACCCGGACGACATCGTGGTGATGCGCGAGGAGCTGGATGGTCTGCGCCGGCTTGTGCTGGAGGAGCCCGAGGAGCTGAGCGAGCGGATCAAGGACCTGAACACGGTGTTCTGGGAGTACGAGCAGGCGAAGCGTGATCTCTCCGGCGGGAACCTGCGTCTGGTGGTGTCGATCGCGAAGAAGTACCGCAACCGCGGGCTGAGCTTCCTGGACATCATCCAGGAGGGGAACACCGGGCTGATGCGGGCGGTTGACAAGTACGAGTACAAGCGCGGGTACAAGTTCAGCACGTACGCGACGTGGTGGATCCGGCAGGCGATCACGCGGGCGATCGCCGACCACGCGCGGACGATCCGCATCCCCGTGCACATGATCGAGACGATGAGCCGGCTGCGGAACATCCAGAAGGAGATCCTGCAGCGCACGGGTCAGGAGCCGACGATCGAGGAGCTGGCCGAGAAGGCCGGGATGACCGTCGAGGAGACGCGGCGGGTGATGAAGATCTCGCGTCATCCTGTGAGCCTGGACCGCCCGGTCGGCGAGAGCGAGGACTCGTACTTCGGTGACTTCATCGAGGACGAGGGTCAGTCGGCGCCGGACGACACGGCCGGTCAGGGGATGCTCAAGAACCGCATCGAGCAGGTGCTCAAGACGCTGACGTACCGCGAGCGGGAGATCATCAAGCTCCGGTACGGGATCGGCGACGGGTACACGTACACGCTCGAGGAGGTCGGGCGGATCTTCAAGGTGACGCGCGAGCGCGTGCGTCAGGTCGAGGCGAAGGCGATCCGCAAGCTGCAGCACCCGGTGCGAGCACGGAAGCTGCGCGGGTTTGTTGATGGGCGCGTGCAGTTGGAGGACCGCCCGCCGCCGCCGGCCGAGGCGGTGTAGGTTCAGCCAAGCCCGAGCGCCCGGCGGAGCGGTGCGAGGTGCTTCTCGTAGCGTCTCCAGCGCCCCACCGCCGAGTTGTAGACGGGTCGTCGCACCTGGTCGTAGCTGAGGGTGTCGACATCTCGCTTCGATTCGTAGAAGCGCAGGCATCGGTCGTTCCAGTCGAGCCCGATGTGGTCGATGATGCCGCGGATCGCCGGCTCGGGGTCGGCGACGAACGACTCGTAGCTCATCTCGTGGATGTCGAGGTCGAGTGTGTCGCGCCAGTGGGCCATGAGCCGCTCGTGCTGGCGATAGACGAAGGCGATGTCGGCCAGATCGGTGCTCCACGGGTACACGCCGGTGTGCATGGCGGCCATGTAGATCGAGAAGCAGTTGTCCATCGGGTCTCGGAGCGTGTGGATGACCTTCGCCCCCGGGAACAGCAGGGCCACCATGCCGAGGTGCAGCCAGTTGTCGAGGTGCTTGTTGACGACGCGAGACGCGGTCGGGCTGTGCCCTCGGAGCACGTCGAGATACCCGCGCTGGAGCCGATCCGCGTGCGGGTGCGTCCAATCGCCGAGGCAGTCGGGGTAGACCTGAAGCGACCCGAGCGATTCGGTGAGGTCCGAGACGATCTCGGCGATGTCGCTGATCTCGCCAGCTCCATGCCCGTTGGGGTGGGCGTGGATGATCTGCTCGGCCAGCGTCGAGCCGGACCGGGGCATGCAGGCGATGAAGGCGGGGCGGTCGCTGGACTTGGTCGGGCGGGCGAGCATCGCCATGTTCTGAGCGCTGAACGTCGCGATGAGATCGTCGATGCGGGCGGTGTAGGCCCTGCGATCGAACGGCTTGGCGTGCAGCCGATTCGAGTGCTCAAGCGCCGCGAAGGCCTTTTCGTACTCCCCGGTCTTCTCGTAGGCCCTGGCGATCGTGCGGCAGATGATCGCACGTGACTTGGGATCGATCTGCTCCACGGGCAGGTAGTGCTCGAGCAGGGCGATCGCCTCGTCGTGCCGGCCGAGCGAGGTCAGCGCCGTGCCGAGGACTGAAGCCGCGTGACCGCTCGGGTCACGCGGCAGGGCCGAGCGCAGCAGCTCGATCGCACCCTCGGCGTCGCCGCGGCGTTCGAGCAGCGCGGCCTTGCCGGTGATCGGGAAGATGTCCCCGGGGGCGAGCTTGGCGGCGCGGTCGTACTCGCGGAGGGCGTCATCGATCCGGTTGAGCTGGTGGTACGTCTCGGCGAGCCCCTGGTGCAGCGGCGCGCGATCGGGCGCGAGGCGGATCACGGCCTTGAGGTGTTTCTCGGCGGCCTCGAGGCGGCCGATCTTCGAGGCGCTGACGCCGACGATCTCGAGCAGCGCGGCGTCGCGGGGCGCCCTCCTGAGCAGCTCGGTGCCCAGCGAGAAGGCCCGCCCGTAGTGCCCGACGCGGAAGGCGCCGCGTGCCTGCTCTCGTTTCATCTGGATCGACAGGGCGGGCATGACGGTGAGTCTAGGGACCGGGCGCGATCACTCCGTACGGGTCGGGGCTCGACGTTGACGGAAGGAACGGGGCCCGGCGTGAACCGGGCCCCGCACAAGGCGTGTGGGTCAGGAGAGGGAGGACGACGGCCGATCAGCGCCGGCGACGTAGCGCGAACGCGCCGCCGAGGCCGAACACGGCCAGAGCGCCGGGCGCTGGCACGGCCCAGACCTGGATGTTGGCGGCGAGTTCGTTTGTCGCCAGCACGCCGAACGACGTGCCCTGGATCAGGACGGAACCGATGAGGTCGGTGTCGGAGACGACGCCGAGGTAGCCGTCGGCGACGTTCCCGTCGTTCGCGATCGTGCCGGAGGCGAGGACCAGGCCGCCGGTGTCGCGGACCTCGTAGTTGAAGGCGTCGAAGGCGTTGGCGGTGAAGGTGCCGTAGCTCCAGACATCGAATCCGACGGCGGGGGCGCCGCCCGCGATGGTGACGAGGGTGTCGTCGTACGCGCCCTGCCCACCCATGGCGTTGTCCGGGACCGAGCCGTAGTAGTAGTTGCCCTTGACCAACTGCAGGAAGAACCCGCCGGGAGCTTCCAACCCGATGTTGGGCGAAACGGTGCTCGTCCATGGCGAGAGGACCGATTCGACCCCGCCGGAGATCGCGTAGCTCGAGAAGTCCTCGCCGTAGGCGAAGCTCAGCCCGGCGCCGCCGGCGGCGGCGACGAACGACGCCTCGTCCGTCTGGATGGTGGTTCCCGCGCTGGCGACAGTCGCGGGGAGGGCGGCTGCCATGGCGGCAACGAGCCCCGATTGCACAAGTGTCTTACTCATCTCAACTGGCCTCCTCTTGTTTGGCCTGTCTCGTTCTTCCCGGCGCCGGTCCGCCGACGCCGCCACACATGCAGGTCAATCCGTGCCTGCCCCCCAGCCGCCGGGCGATCCGCGCCCGTCGGGTATCTCCGATGCGTCGGCTCCCTCGTCCGATGCGTGCTGATCTGATTCGGTCACGTCGATCACGACGGGCTTCTTGGGCGCGGCGTCGCGGGCCCCGTCGTCGTCGCTCGTCGAGACCTCCTTGTGCGGCGAGTCGGTCATGCCGTGCACTCAGTCAGTTGTTCGGGACCGGTGTCATCAGGAACCCGCGCGTCTCGCCGTTGACGATGCCCGTGCCGCAGATCTGCCCGGCGTCGTTGATCTCGAAGGGGTGCATGCGCGTCCACGCGAGCTGGTCGGTGGGGCTGAGGACGGTGCGCAGGACGATCTTCGTCGGCGGGTTGGCGGTCGGCCCGGTGACCCACGCGTTGACGAAGTAATTGATGTCGGCGGCCGACACGAGCCCGTCGGGCACGCCGTACCCGGGGTCGCCGACGCCCGCGCCCTGGGTGGTCAGGTCGGCGATCGCGACGTCGAGAGCAACCCACGCGTTGACGTAGTAGTTGAGGTCCGAGGAGGTGATGAGCCGGTCGGGCACGCCGTAGCCGGGATTGCCGACACCGGCGCCCTGGGTGGTCACGTCGGCCGGGCCGACGTTGAGCGCGTCGTAGGCGATCCAGCCGATCGGCGGCTCCGCGGCGGCCGAGACGTCGAGCCCGACGACGTCGCCCTGCGAGTTGATGTGCTCGCTCTGCGAGTCGATGTGCGCAGGACCGAGGTCGCCGGTCGCGAGCACGATCGTCCGCCCGTCGGCGGCCCAGACGATCGGGTTGTAGCCCGATCCGCCCCAGCCCCATCCCACGATGTCGCCGAGTTCGTTCAGCCCGTAGGCGTCGGAGTGGAACCCGTCGAACATCGTGCCGGCGACGAGGTCGGTGACGGTGTCGGTGTCGTAGTCGTAGCGGATCGCGTGGAGCTTGCCGTCGGGTGCGCGCCCCGAGCCGCAGACGACGCCGGCGTTGTTGATCTCCCAGAGTTCCCAGGCGCCGTCGGGTAGTCTTACCTCACGCACCCCGTCGATTGGATCGTAGACATAGGTCGAGCCGGCGCGGAATGAGATCTGCCCCGAGTCGTTGACGCCCCAGGCCCAACCACCGCCTCCGATCGGGTCGCCGTCACGAGGATTGAACAGCCCAACGCCGTCGATGTGCGACATCGCGCACCCCTGCGATCCCCCGCCGGGATACGGCTCTGTCCCCTGACCGACGGTCTGCCCGAGGTTGTTGATGCCCTTGGCCCAGATGAAGGTGCTGCCCGGCACGACGGGGGGCTCGTCGCGCAGGTCGATGACCTGCCCGTCCACCCACTTCACCGCGTGTGTGCCGAAGAAGTCGTCTTCCGCGACGCCGGCGACGTGCCCGAGCTCGTTGAGCCCGTTGGCGTTGGAGTTGCGCCCGGCCAGCTGGCTGATCGGGGGCAGCGCCTGGATGGTGTAGCCGGCGGGCTGGGCGGCGGCGATGCCGGAGACGGTCGCGAGCAGCCCCGCGGCGATTCCGAGGTGTGCGGCGAGTTTCATGCCGGTAACTCCGTGAGAGGGCGACGAACTGCCAGAGCCCTTGGTTTCGCTTCTGCGGTCCGGCCCGTCCGGGTGCCGCGATCGGTGCACCGCCGTTGTATCCGGGCCCGATACTGATTGCAAGGTAGTTTCAAGGAAACTTCGAGAGAATATTGCTGACGCGGGTCTCGGCCTGCGGTATCATGCCCCGACGGCGGATCGCCGATCTGAGGATGCCCGTGGCCCCACCCCCGCACAATGCCGTTTCCGAGCCCGGAATCGGGGCAGACGGGCTGGAAGCACGCATCGCGGTGGTCGGACGGGATCTGGCCTCGTCCCTCGGGCGGGTCCTGAGCCAGGTGCCGGGGACCCCCAGCGGGCCTCAGGCGCTGGCCAGCTCGCTGGGCGTGGACAAGGTGCTGACGAGCCGCTTGCTGAAGGCGACACGGTCGGGCGACCCGATGGCGGTGGCGCACCACGTCCCCGGGCCGGAGCCGCTGCGGCGGGTGCTGCGTGCGGCGGCAAAGAAGGGTGTCGACGCGGCGCTGATCGAGGCCGCGGGGGAGGCGGTCGAGCGGTTCGAGCATCTGATCCGCTGCGACGCGGGCGACCGCAGCGCGCTGGACGCGATCATCAGCTCGTGGCTGCCGGAGGCGCGGCGCGACTTCGAGTTGCGGCGGAAGCAGGCGGCGTTCCGCGCGATGAGCCAGCTGCGTGGGGCCATGGTGAACCTGAACCCGTCCGCGGTGCTCCTGAGCCCGTCCGAGGATGGCGAGCGGATCGACGTGGTCTGGGTGATCGGGCTGCTGGGGCTGCAGCGGCTTCGTCCGGGCGTGAAGGTGAAGTTCACGACACGGAACATGGAGGACGACCACGCACCGCGACGACCGGAGACCCTCGCGGGGCGTCCGTACGAGACGCTCGACGAGGCGCGTCTTGACGAGTTCTGCGACAGCCCGCCGGCGATTCTCGAGTTGCATCGGGCGGGGCGGATGATCCACTACATGCTGGCGGGCGACGCGTTCGGGCCGGGCTCATCGACCGACTTCGTGATGGTGGAAGTGAACCGCCGAGAGCTGGAGCGGCTCGGGCCGGGTGCGGGCCGCAAGACGCACGTGTTCGCGGAGGTGGAGACGCCGGCGAAGCTGCTGGTGCTCGACGTGATCGTGCACCGCGACCTGTTCGCGGGCGTCACGCCGGAGCTGCTGATCTTCGATACGTCGGGAGAGGGCGTGGCGAGCCCGAACGACCCGACGCGGGACGTGGACCGCTACGATCTGGTCGAGTCGATCCAGATCATCAGCGAGTCGGGCGTGGATTCGCTGCGGATCGCGGGGTTCCCGCGGTACCTCGAGCTGCTGCGCCGTGTCTTCGCGAGCACGGGGTGGGATGAGCACGAGTTCCGCACGTACCGCGCGCGGGTCGAGTACCCGATCTACGGCTCGCAGGTGACCGTGGCGTTCGGTCCGAACGGCGGGTGAATCCTCGCTTACGGCGCGCGGTTCGACGACGAGTCGCTCTGGGAGATGTTGGTCTCGTCGACGAGCGAGCCGACGGCGTTGCCGGGCAGGGCGACCGAGTAGTTGGCGGCGTTGCCCCCGGCGGTGTTGTCGGTGATGACGTGGTTGAGGGCGAGGACCTCGATGCCGGTCGTGCCGTTGGAAAAGGCCGAGCAGGCGGTGACCTGTCCGGTGAGCGAGTCGGAGATGCTCAGGCCGGCGAGGGTGTTGGAGCTGAAGGAACTGCCGGTGACGCGGACGGAGCTCGACGAGATACCGAGGGTCGAGTACGCGATCATGCCGTGGGTGCCGTTGCCGGTCGCTTCGGAGTCGCGGACCGAGATGTTGCCCGCGTCGGCGATGGAGGTGCCGTTGCCGGTGTTACGGCTGGAGACGCACCGGGACATGCCGAAGTCCGTCACGGTGGCGACAGAGAGACCGTCGCCGGTATTGCCGGTGGTGTCGTTGTCTGCAGCGATGAAGTGTTGGGTGTTGCCGCAGAGCATGCCGCCGGTGCCGTTGCCGGAGGCGGTGCAGTCGTGGATGCGGACATCGGTGGCGAAGTCAACGGACATGCCTCGACCGGTGTTGCCGGAGGCGCGGCAGGCGATGGCGTCGACACTCGCGCGGCGGTTGGGGTCGCCGGTCGCGCGCAGGCCGTCGAGTCCGTTCGCGGACAGGTCGGAGTCGGCCATGCTGAACTTGAACGGGCCGCCTGTCTGTGTCCAGGAGAAGCTGGCGCCGTTGTTGGTGTTGCGTTCGAACGAAGAGTCCGTGATGGTCACGGTGACGAGGACCGGATCTGCGGCGTCGACGAGGATTCCGTCAGTCCCGTTGTCGCTGGACTTCGTCGCGTCGAGGATGAAGGACTGTCCGACGACGCCGGCGGCCTGGCAGGTGATGCCGGCGCCGGTGTTGCCCGTGAGCGAGCTGGCGTTGAGGCGCAGGTCGGCGTTGACGACGAGCAGTCCGCCGGCGTTGCCTGAGGCGACGAGATCGTCGATGCTCTGTTCCATGGAGTGGTCGGATCCGCCGGAGACGGCGACGCCGTTGCCCACGTTGTCGTTCGTGGTTGCGTCGTGGAGGCGCATGCGGTAGTGCTCGACGTGGACGCCGTCGGCGCCGTTGCCGCTGGCGTAGACGTGGTCCATGCTCGCGTCCTCGGATTCGTCCATGTTGATGCCACGGATGTCGATGCCGTGGGATCCGTTTCTTGCGGCGCTCACGCTGTGAGCCTTGACGTGGACGGAGTTGGCTCGCGTCTTTCGGACGATGGCACCGGATCCGCCGTTGGCGCTGAAGTCGTCGAATTCGTAGCTGATGCTGACGGACTCGTCGCCGATCTGCTCGACAGTGATGCCGTCGGTGATATTGCCGGTGAACATCGAGTCGTGGACGTGGACCTGCGTGCGGGCGTTCTGGATGGCGGTGGTGGCAGAGCAGCGTGCGCCCTCGCCGTTGTCGCGGAACTCGCCCTTGAGGATGCGGTAGGTGCAGAAGTCGGTGACGAGCAGTCCGGTCCCGGCGTTACCGACGGCCGAGATGCTGTCTGCTCGTAGCGACGACGACGGGGACGCCCGTCCGCCCGCTTCGATCGCGTCGCCACCGTTGCCGTCGACACGGAGATTCTCGAGCTCGAGGCGTTCGGCGTTCTCGATGTGGATGCCGTCGGCGTCGAAGCCGGAGATGGTTGCTGGTGCGCCGGAGCGGAGGACGTAACGCCCGTTGACGAACGTGGCGGAGATGCCGTTGAGCGAGCCGGGCTGCCCGGTGATGGAGAAGCCGTTGAGGTCGATGGTGGCGCTGGGGGCGTCGATGCGGATGCCGTTCTGCCCGGCCGCGGCGAGGACGTCGGCGGTGAGGACGTAGTTGCCCGATGCGGAGATGACGTGGGCGGCGGTCGCGTCGCCTGGCAGATCGTTGACGCTGGCGCGCGGTTCGATCTGGTCGAGCGGCCGGCCGGTGGACGTGACCGGGCCGGGCGGGGGGAGAAGTGGGCCGGCGAGCGTCGTGCCCGCGGCGGCGCACAGCGCGAGAAGGACGGAGCGCCGGATGCGGATGTCACGTCCTGCGTTCCGTTCGTGCGTACGGGGTGCGGTGCGGGAACCTGAGGATGCGGGTGTAGGCAAGGTCATGGCGTTTCCTCTTCGGGACAGCACGCCCCGCGAACGCGGGGGTTCCCGCCGTTATACGGGAAGTGGAGTCAGACCACAATGGGTTTGTGGGGCGCGCGTACGCCAGAGCCGGGGCGTGAAGCGGAGGGAACTGAGCAATCTGGGGAGTCCGCAAGAGACGGCGTGCCGGTGCGCGCGGTCGCTGATGTTCCGGATTCTCGTGTCGCAGATCTGTTGATCGCGCCGCCGGGAGGCGGTGGGTCGGGCTACGTGGCGCCGAGGGCGCGCCGGTCCTTGTACAGACGGGCGAAGACGAGACGTCGGCAGCGCGAGCGGTAGGTGAGGGTGCGATGGGCGCGCGACGCGGCACGGAGACGGACGATGCCGGCGTCGCCCGCGTGCTTCCACTTGCGGCAGCGGGGGCACTCGATGATCCAGCCGGGAGCGAGGCCGCGCACGCCAAGCCCCTTCCACAGGCCGATTCGGATCAGTCGGTAGGCGGTTTCATGCCGGTGGAGTGGAAAGGCGTGAACCACGCCGAGACTCCGCGGGCCTGTGTCCGCGGCTCCTTGTTTCGGGGAATCCTCTCCATTGCTGCCGTCGGCGGCGGGGCGCAACGAGCCCGAGCGCGAGGAAGAGCGACGCGCCGGCGGGCGAGGGGACGAGGATGCGGTCGGCCAGGTCGGTGGCGAAATCGATGTCGGTCTGTCCGAGCCCGAGCCCCGAGGCGATGTCGGTCAGGTCGATGTCGGAGGTTGTCGTGTCGTCGTAGATGGTGCCGTAGATGACCAGCGACATGAGCAGGGCGCCGCGGTTGGAGGCGTGGTAGAGGTCGCCTCCGTAGAGGGAAAGGTCGAACGAGCCGAGTTCGAAGGCGTCACCGACGGGCGCAACCTCGGCCGTTCCCAACGCGCCGAGCAGATCGCGGCAGAGGTTGTAGTTGTCGTGGAGTTCGCTCTGCATGAACGACGGTCCGGGCCAGTAGGTCGGGTAGACCGAGTTGCCCGGGGCGCGTGCCCAGGTTTCGAAGAGGACGGCCTCGGCCGCGGGGGAATGGTCGAGCACGGTCTGGTACCAGCCCTCGGCCGCAGCGAGGAATGCGGGGACGTTGCCGTCGGTCGGGTGCGACGTCGGGCGGGTGGAGTACTCCTGGAGGACGACGGCGTCCCAGTGCTGCCCGGCGGGGATCTCCGAGTCGATCACGTAAGTGCCGGTGGCGAGGTGCCACTCGAGCGTTTGCCCGCCGATGACGCGCCCGAAGACGTACGGCGTGGGGTGCCCGGCGGCCGTCGCGATGTCCTGCACGAGCAGGTGGACTCCCCCGCCGCTGCCGGTGAAGCTGTTGCCGACGAAGAGCAGGTTCTTCGGGTTTTCGGCGCGGGCAGCTGATGCGGCGATGGCGATCGCGGCGAGGGTGGTTGGGGTTCGCATCGGCGGGTCTCGGTGGGCGATGGGATCGTGGGGCGTGACGCGAGCGCACACCGGTCGAAATCGAAGGTAGCCCGAAATGTAAACGCTTCCAGTTAGTTTCGAGATTATCCGAACACAAATGAGGCAACTACATCACCAGGCAACCACAGCACCAAAGCAAGCGAAAGTAACCGCTCGCTTTGAGTGATCTAGATCCTCTCAAACCGACTGAAGTCAATCCCAGTCCGGTTGACTTGCATGCTTGGATAATGGGATGGCAGTGGGAATGTTGGTGTGAGTTCGGGATCGACCGATCGTCCGCCCCCGCGCATCGGTACTTCCTGCACAAGCGAATCTACTTCGATCGGGCTTGTAATCCAATCAATGAAAACGAATCTCCATCTCACGAACGGCCCAGCATGACACACGGGGGATGTTGCTGTACCGAAGATCCTCATATGCGCAATGCCGTGTGGTCTGATCGTAATTGGATTGGAGACGTTTCCGGCAGCATCCTCCACTCGAAGCCTGACCGGCTCAAGCGATTGGCCTGGGAGCTTCCACCCACCCTTCTTGTTGATCTCTGGACGACCCTCTGAGAACCACACATTCTTGATTCGGATCGAAAGTTCCACATCCCGTCGATTCTCAATAGTCAGAGGAATGCTGAACTCCATGAACCTCGGTGGTGACTGGAGCAACGTTTTACCATCCGTATCCTATCTTCCACGTGTAATGTACCGACATGGCTCACGCTCTCCGATGTAGATTTGGGTTGTACCTCGACGGCCGTACCATCGTCTAATGAGATATGCAACCGCAGCAACCAACGCAGCAAGCAGAACTGGAACTACCTTCGACCCCAACCAAGACCAATTCATCGTCACGTTCTCTGCTGAGGTGAAAGCCATGATATACCAGCGATGCCGAGTATGAATGCAATCGCCAATACGTCCAATCCCAACCCACACTGCAGATCGAGAATTGTATCCGACTGAACACCGGTCACCGGTCTTGTCACGGGCAGCCGGCGAGCCAGGCGTTGACGAAATACTGAAGGTCGATCGCGCTGACCACGCCGTCGGGCGTGCCGAAGAGCGGGTCGCCCTCGGCGGCGTTGCGGGTGGTGAGGTCGGCGGCGGGGTCGGCGGCGACCCAGAGGTTGACGTAGTAGTTCAGGTCGATGGCGGTGACGAGCCCGTCGGGGACGCCGTAGAGCGGGTCGCCGGGCGCGGCGTTGAGCGTGGTGACGTCGGGGATGCACACCGGCGGGTTGGCAGCGCGCGCGACGACCCATGCGAGCGCCGAGGTGAACGAGTCGGCGTCGGTGTTGGTGGCGCGCAGGGTCGTGGTGTCCCAGACCGAGCCGCCGGCCTGGAAAGCGAGCTGGGCGTAGTCGATCGCTGAGGTTCCGAAGGCGGCGGCGACGAGACCGGGGGGGCCGGGCTCGAACCCGCCGGCGCCGTCGGCGAGGAGCGTGATGTGCGCGTGGTCGAGCCCGATGGCGGGTGCGCCGGCGCCGGTCTGCAGTGTCGCGTCGATGACGACGTGCAACGTGGCGCCGGCGCCGGTGATCGACGCGAGCGTCGATTCGTACGTTGCGGCGGTGAGCGCGTCGCGGTCCTCGTCGGTCATCAGGACGAGCACGGGCTCGGCGTCGGGGCGGAAGGCGAGCGACGTCAGCGCGTGGGCGACCGCGGCGTACCCGTCCTCGGTCGTCCCGGTCGTGACGAGCGAGTCGGCGGCAAGGGCGAGCTGGAACGCCGGACCGAAGTCGGTTGTGCCGACGGGGATGGTGTGAGGGTACGGGTCGGCGCGGGCGAAGCCGACGAGGGCGTAACGGTTGGCGTTCAGCCCATAGCTGATCAGCGCGGTGTCGAGCTTGACGGCGTGCGTCTGGATCCAGTCGTGCTCGCGCCCCATCCCGACCGATTCATCGACGAGAAAGACCACGTCGGCGGTCTGGGCGAGGCAGCCCGAGGCGAAGAGGCAGAGTGCGGCGATGGCGCGCATGGGTCAAGAGATCGGATGGTGCGCGCGCACGGCGTGAGAGAGTCGGTCACCGGCGAGAGCACCGACTTCGCAGAGCCGAAGTCGGTGGCACGAGAACCACATAGCCGCCAAGAGGCGGCCATGGCACCCGGCACAGGTCGGGGCGAGCAGGAGCAGCGCGGCGAGCGTGGGCATCGGTCGATCAGAGTGCGTCCGGGGGCAGCGTACCGGGCGTGGCGCGGACACGCCCGACGAGGGCGTGGGCGCGGCGCCCGGGAGCCTCCGGCGATCACGCGCGATCGACGCCGGTGGCCTCGCTGGGCGGGCTGAACAGGTCGAGGATGCGGCAGCGTTCGATCGCGACGCATGAATGCGGCACGTTCGGCGGCAGGCAGAGCACCTGACCCCCCACCACCTCGAACGTCTCGGCGTCGTCGCCCTCTCCCACCGTGAAGCGGGCGCGCCCCTCAAGCATGACGACGATCTGTTCGTTGTCGTGGGCGTGCGCCGGAACCTCGAAACCGGGGTGGAGCGTGATGTCGCTGATCATCATGCGCTCGGCGACGACGCGGCGGCGGTCGATCAGGGGCATCGGCGTATCGACGGGGAGGTCGGCGAGGGTTTGGAGTGTGTGCATGAGCGCAGGTTAGCCGAAGACTCCGCGTTCCTTCTTCCGCGGCTTCTTCCCTCTCCTCCTTCATACTGCACACGACCATCCCCCCGGGCGGGGGAGGATGGAAGACCCCTCATCCGTCTCGCTCGAAGACGAGCGAGCCACCTTCTCCCCGGTGGGGAGAAGGATCAACGGTCAACTCTCGCGGGACTGGAGGAGCCAGAGGTGCTTCTCGAGTTCGGCGGCGATGCCGATGAGCAGGTCTTGGCTGACCGGGTCGGGTTTCTCGACCGCGGCAATGCCCTTGCGCAGCCCGGCGATCGTGGTGTGCAGCGCGTCGCTGACGAGCGAAACGGTCTGGGCGGTGGTGATGAAGCCGGCGGGGTACTCGGCGATGGCTGAATCGGCGGCGACGGCGGCGGCGCGCCCGTCGGCCGGGGCGCCGATCGTCACCATCCGCTCTGCAACGGCGTCGGAGTGGAGGCGAGCGGCGTCGATGATGAGGTCGAGGTGCTCGTGGATGCCCTTGAACTCGGGTCCGCGGAGCATCCAGTGGGCCTGCTTGCCCACGAGCGAGAGGTCGATGAGCGTGACGAGAACGCCTTGGAGGGCGTTGGCGACGGTCTTGGTGTCTGCGTCGTTCAGGATCGAACGCATGGGGTGCTCCTTCCGGAGGACTTTATGCGCGCCCCGGCACGGGCCGGTGAATCGCGCGGTATGAACTCTGCGGACGGGGCGTCGCCCGCTCCGGCGATGGAGCGGCGGGGAATCGTCTAGACTGTTCACCCCAGACGGGTTGGGTCACGGCATCGTCCGCGGTGCCGGAGGACAGTGCCGATACCCTGGCGTGGGAAGGAGCGAGGCGATGCTGCGGCGGAGTTCCCGGTTGATCAGTGTTCTCGGTGCGTGTGTGTTGTCGGGGGGCGTGGGCCCTGTCGCGCTGGCGGCGGCGGCGCCCGGGGCTGAGCCCAGATCGATCCCGGAGCGGGTTATCACGACAACCGGTGACCAAGGCGATCGCGCGGCGATCGCGCGGCGACTGGTGGAACTCGGGATCGCGCCGGGCGAGGCGGATGCGGGCGTCGCGCAGCTCACGCCCGAGGACGTGAGCGTGCTCGCCAAGAACCCGCAGATGATCCAGCTCGGCGGCGAGATTGACAACGACGACCTGATCGTGGGGATCGGCGTCGGGATCATGGCGCTGCTCTTGATCATCATCATCACCTAGGTGGCCGGTTGATGCGCGCGTGGACGAGCTGTGCGGTCGTGTTGTGCGCGCTGGTCGCCGGCGGGTGCGCGGGACCGCTGCGCGGACCGGTGCCCGAGTCGCGGCTGGTTGCGAGCGGTCGGTACGTGATCGTGGAAGGTCTGGAGGTGCCGCGGGGCGGGGGATCGCGAGGGTGCGGAGCACAGGCGCTGGCAACGGTGTTCGCGCACGCGGACCCGGAGACTGACGCGCAGGCGGAGTGCGACCGGCTGCCGTGGCGGGAGGCGGGCGCGACGCCGGTGGAGCTGCTGCTCGCGGCGCGTGCGCGTGGTTTCGAGGCGGAGCTGTCGCGCGGGAGCGTGGCGGAGTTGCGCGGGCATGTGGTGAGCGGCGTCGCGCCGCTCGTGCTCATCGACATGTCGCGGCGGGGGCGCGAGGTCTACCACTGGGCCGTGGTGAGCGGCGTGGGCGCGGACGGTTCGGACGTGTTGCTGGGCGGGGAGGGCGCGCGGCACTACCTGATCTCGGGCGAGGAGTTCGCCCGGCGTTGGTCGCGGACGGACTATTGCACGATCGTGGTGCGGGCGGGCCCGACCCGGTGACGGGGAGCGCGGTCAGGCCGGGCTGGGGAGCGCGCCGGGGGGCGCCTCGGGCTCGGCGTCGTCGGCGGGCGGTGGGCGTCGTTCGGGCTTGCGCGCCTCGGCGGCGAGGAGCTCGCTGACGGTCGGCTTGTCGAGCGTGCCGCCGCGCATCAGTGTGCTGACGTCTTCGGCGCTGAGCGTCTCGTGTCGGAGCAGGGCGTTGGCGACGGCCTCGACCTGGTCCCAGTGCTCGTTGAGGATGCGCGAGGCGTCCTTGTAGGCCTCGTCCACGAGGCGGCGGACCTCCTCGTCGATGATGCGCGCGGTCTCGTCGGAGAAGTCGCGTTCGGGAACGTAGGCGTCCTGAGAGTCCGTCCCGGCATAACGGACGAAGCCGAGGCGGTCGCTCATCCCCCACTCCTCGACCATGGTGCGGGCGAGCTGGGTGACCTGGAGGATGTCCTGGGCGGCGCCGCTGGAGATGTCGGACATGGCCTTCTGCTCGGCGATGCGCCCGGCGCAGAGGACGCGCATGGTGGCGTTGATCCACTTGAGGCTGAAGCCCATGCGGTCCTTTTCGGGGAGGCTGAAGGTGGCGCCGCCGGCGCCGCCGCGCGGGATGATGGTGACCTTGTGGAGCGGGTCGGCGTCCTTGAGCAGCGCCTGGAGGACGGCGTGCCCGGCCTCGTGGTAGGCGACGAGCTTGTTCTCGTCCTTCTCGCGGACGCGGCTCTTCTTGGCTCGCCCGAACTTGACCTTGTCGCGCGCCTCCTCGAGGTCCTCCTGCTCGACGAAGTCCTTGTTCTGGAGGGTGGCGCTGATGGCGGCTTCGTTGATGATCGCGGCGAGGTCGGCGCCGCTGAACATGGGCGTGCCGCGGGCGACCCGCTCGAGGTCGACGTCCGGGCCGAGCTTGACCTTGCGGGCGTGGACCTGGAGGATCTCGAGGCGTCCGCGGAGGTCGGGCAGGGGGACGGCGATCTGGCGGTCGAAGCGTCCGGGGCGGATGAGGGCCGGATCGAGCACGTCGGGGCGGTTGGTGGCGGCGATGACGATGACGCCGTCGGTGGAGCTGAAGCCGTCCATCTCGACGAGGATGGCGTTGAGTGTCTGCTCGCGTTCGTCGTGCCCGCCGGTGGTGAACCCGCCGCCGCGCCGGCGTCCGACGGCGTCGATCTCGTCGAGGAAGACGATGCAGGGCGAAGAGTCCTTGGCCTGCTTGAACAGGTCGCGGACGCGGGAGGCGCCGACGCCGACGAACATCTCGACGAAGTCGGAACCTGAGATGCTGAAGAAGGGGACGTCGGCCTCGCCGGCGATGGCCTTGGCGAGGAGGGTCTTGCCGCAGCCGGGCGCGCCGGTGAGGAGCACGCCGCGGGGGATGCGTCCGCCGATCTTGGTGAACTTCTTGGGGTTCCTGAGGAACTCGATGATCTCGCCGACCTCGTCCTTGGCCTCTTCGATGCCGGCGACGTCGGCGAAGGTGACGCCGGTCATCTCCTTGGTGAGCGTGCGGTGTCGGCTCTTGCCGAAGTTGCCGAGCATGCCCCCGCCGCCGCCGACGGAGCGCAGCCCGCGGGCGATGAGGAACCAGAGCAGGAGGAGCAACAGGAGGAACGGTCCGAAGGTGAAGATGAAGGGCATCCACGGGCTGGTGGGCTTGATGTTGACCTGCCCATCGGTGATCTTGGAGACCTCGTCGGCCCACGCTTCGCGCGTGGCCGCGTTGAGCGGGATGGAGATGGTGGTCGGGCTCTCGTCGGAGGTGGCGGGTCGCTGCTTGGCGACGATCGCCTGCTCCTGGATGACGACCGAGCCGTCCACGATGTCGCCGTTGTTCCAGAGGGTGCGGAACTCGCCGAGGGTGATCTGCTTGCCGGGTCCCGGCGTGGTCATGAACATGAAGACGAGGACGGTGAGGAGGAGGAGTGCGACGACCCAGAAGAGCCCGCGCGAGGACTGGACGGGCTGCTGCGGGCGCTTGGGGCCGCCGGGGCCTTCGGGCCCGCCGCCGGGTCGGTTTTCGGGCTCGCCGGAGGCGGCCCGGATCAGGGTGTCGGGGCGTGGTGGTGTCATGCGTGCGGGGTATTGGTCTTTCGGCCCGACGGGGCTCTGGATGCAGCCCGCGGGCAAAGGCTAGGCCCCGGGGGCGGTGGGTTCTCCATTTGTTCGTTCGGGGCTACCAGGCGGTTCGCAGCTCGTGGACAAGGTCGCGAGCGAGGGCGTCGGCGGCGCCGTGGATGCCGACGTCCTGCGATTCGCCCGCGGGGCGGGCGGGGATGAATCCGCCGGAGGCCGAGAACGATCGTCGGCGGACGATCGGCTCGCCTGTGGTGAGGTCGCGCCACTCGAAATCGACGGTGATGACGTAGGCCATCTCTTCGACCAGCCCGGTGCCGCGTGAACGGCTGAAGACGCGGCGTTCGGCGTCGGTGATGACGCCGGTGAGGACGGTCTGTGCCGCGCCCTCGTCGGAGATCGACCAGGGAGTGGAGGTCTGGATCTTCTTGATGACGGCCTCGGTGACGAAGCGCTCGAGTCCGGGTTCGTGGGTGAGGTTCTCGAAGACCGGGACGGCAACGGTCTGGTAGCGCGTGTCGTAGGCGGTGTCGAAGCGGTACTCACTGAGGGACGAGCAGCCGACGGCGAGCAGAGCGAGCAGGAGCGCCGCGGCGCGGATCATGGCGTCTGCTCCTTGTGATCATCGGTTTCCGCGGGCGGCGTTGCGGGCTCGCCCGTCGGGGCGGTTGGTTGGGGCGCAGCGGAGGGCTCGTCGGTTTCGGGTTCCGCGGGCGAGGGAGGAAGAAGACCCCCTCCGCCTCGAAGACTCGGCACCTCCCCCGCCGGGGACGGGGGAGGAGGCATGTCCCACCCGCGTTCGTCGAAGATCGCGAGTGCGCGGGCGGCGGCGTTGGTGCGCGGGTAGCGGCGGATCATGCGTCGGAGTGTGTAGCGGGCCGAGGCCGGGTCGTCGCGCCGGAGGTACCAGCGTGCGATCTCGAGGAGCTGTGCGGCGGCCGACTCGTCCACGCGGGCGGCCAGGGCGGAGTTGATGCCGGTGCGTTCGGCCTCGACCGGGAAGCGTCGGGTGAAGTCGTCGATGAGCAGCGAGGCGGCGAGGAGCCCGGAGGCGTCGTAGCGCGGGCCCTTGAAGCGCGCAATGTTCGCGTAGATCTGACGCTGCAACGCCTTCTTGTAGTAGCGGGAGTCGGGGTAGAGGCGGGTGAAGATGTCGTAAGCCTCGGCGGCCATCTCCATGTCGCGCTTGCGGTAGTAGTAGTCGGC
>Ga0210086_1000189_pt1 | contig 39259 bp, 42 predicted proteins | sample China_Galinas_PW_3_FD_184867 | JGI IMG/M metagenome (GOLD analysis project Ga0210086, IMG submission 184867) | Wetland microbial communities from San Francisco Bay, California, USA, that impact long-term carbon sequestration - China_Galinas_PWB_D2... | ecosystem: Environmental > Aquatic > Marine...
CATTCTGATCACCCGGGACGACTTCGCGTATCTGGTTGATTTCGGAATCGCCAATGCCAGCACCGACGAGAAGCTCACCGAGCTGGGCACGGCGGTGGGCACGTACGCCTACATGGCGCCGGAACGGTTCACCAACGCGGAGGTGACATACCGCGCCGACATCTACGCGCTGGCGTGTGTGCTGTACGAATGCCTGACCGGAGCACGGCCGTACGCCGCCGACAGCGTGAGCGTGCTGATCACCGCGCACCTGATGGAAGCGGTTCCTCGGCCCAGCGCGGCGCGTCCGAACGTGCCGGCGGCGTTCGACGCCGTGATCGCCCGGGGCATGGCCAAGGATCCCAAAGACCGCTTCGCCACCGCGGGCGATCTCGCCAGCGCAGCACACGAAGCGCTCGCGAGCCCCGACCAGGACCGGGCCGACAACATCCTGTCCCGCAGCGCGGCGGCAACCATTCCCGGGCTGATCACTCCACCGCCCGGCATGTCGACCGCGCCCCCCGGTATGTCGACGCCGCCCCCCGGATCGTCGGTCCCGCCGGCCGCGGGCTTCATGACGCCGCCGCCGGGCCCGCCACCGACGCCGCCGCCGTTCACCCAATCTCCCTACCAGCCGCCGGGTGCGTCGGGTCCGGGCGGACCGAGTGGCCCAGGTGGACCGCCGCCGTGGCAGAGCTCGGCGTCCGGTCCGATGCCGTCCGCTCAGCCGCCGAAACGCAATTACCTGCCGATCATCGCGGCGATCGTGGCTTTCGTCGTCATCCTCGGCGCCATCGTCACCGTGGCGTTGCTGGCGACCGGCTCCGATGACAAACCGGACATTGTCGCAACAGACACGACGACGCCGTCCGAGGACACGACGACAACCAGGACGACGACCACGACCACGACCACGAGGAGCTCGCAACCGCCGGTCAATACGGCCACGAAGTGGGTGGTGATCATGTTCTCGCCCGCCACAGGCGCATTCGGTTGGTCGAACAACGCCAGCAGCAAGGATCAAGCCACCAGTATGGCGACGGACTCCTGCAAGCAGTACGGCGGTACCGACTGCCAGATGGCGGCCTGGGCTTCCAACCAATGCGTGGCGCTGGCGCAGAGCGACACCAACTGGCACGGCGGACTCGGCCCCACCATCGAGGCGGCCGAAAAGGACGCGCTGACCCAGAATAACGGCGGCAAGATCCTGATTTCGAAGTGCTCGACCGGCTGAATAGCCGGCAAGGGCGGCACAGTGGGGTGGTTCCGCTGTGATCGGGCTCGAAACGCATTACTTTGTACCCGGCAGCACAAAGAGGTGTGCGGCGGGGTGTGCGCCTCCCGCAGTGGGCAGCGGCCCGTGATGGGCCCGCGGGAGGGTTAGGAGACCGATGACCGACACCGACTCCCGGGTGGGCACTGACTTCGGTCACTATCGCCTGAGGCGTTTGCTCGGTAAGGGCGGGATGGGCGAGGTCTACGAGGCCGACGACACCCGCAAGGACCGCACCGTGGCGTTGAAGGTGCTGCCGGCCACCATGTCGAATGACCCGGTGTTCCGCAAACGCCTACAGCGCGAAGCACATTCGGCCGGCCGGCTGCAGGAGCCGCATGTGGTGCCGATTCACGACTACGGCGAGATCGACGGCGCGCTGTATGTCGACATGCGGTTCATCGACGGCACCGACCTGCGCAAGATGCTGGTGCGCTACGGGCCGTTGACGCCGGCGCGGGCGGTGGCGATCGTCCGGCAGATCGCCTCGGCGCTGGACGCCGCGCATGAGAGCGGTTTGGTGCATCGCGATGTCAAGCCGGAGAACATTCTGATCACCCGGGACGACTTCGCGTATCTGGTTGATTTCGGAATCGCCAATGCCAGCACCGACGAGAAGCTCACCGAGCTGGGCACGGCGGTGGGGACATATGCCTACATGGCACCGGAACGGTTCACCAACGGTGAGGTGACCTACCGTGCGGACATTTACGCGCTGGCCTGCGTGCTGCATGAGTGCCTCACCGGTGGGCAGCCGTTTCCGGCCGACAGCGTGAGCGTGGTCATCACCGCGCACCTGATGCAGCCGATTCCGAAGCCGAGCGCGGCGCGCCCGGACATCCCGGCGGGGTTCGATGAAGTAATTTCCCGGGGCATGGCAAAGGACCCGAAGGATCGATATGCCAGCGCGGGCGATCTCGCCACCGCGGCCCATGAAGCGCTCGAGAGCCCCGACAAAGACAAGGCGGACACGATCTTGGCCCGAAGCGAATCTGCGACCGTACCCGGGCCTCTGGCGCCGTCGGCCACGCCGGCGGGCTTTGCCGCTCCGCCGCCGAGCTACCCGACTCCGCCGCCGGGGTCGTTCACCCCGCCACCTTCCACGTCGCCGCCGTTCGTCGCGGCGTCGTCGCAACCCCCGTATCAGCCCCCGGGCACGGGAGGTTTCGGCGGGTGGGGACCTGGTGGACCCACCGGACCCGGTGGCCCGCCGTCGGGCGGACCGCCGTGGCAGCCGCCGCCGTCGGGACCGATGCCCTCGGCCCAGCCGCCGAAGCGCAATTGGGGCCCGATCATCGCCGCGATCGTGGCGTTCGTGGTCGTGGTGGTGCTCGCCGTGCTCGCCATCGTGCTGATCCCGAAGTTCACCAAGAGCGACGACGAGACCAGCACGACCACCACGACGACTGCGAGAACAACGACCACGACGAGCAGCAAGACGAGGACGACGACAACCAGGACGACGCCGCCGACGACGGGACAAAGTGGCGCGTCAGCGCGGCTGATGTCCATTCTCCCGGACGGCTACGACGCCGGCGCCTGCAAACCGATCGACCCCGTCACCGATGCGCTTGCCACCGTCGACTGTGAGAAGAACAGCAAGCCCGGCGGGCCTGACGTCGCCCGCTATTCGATCTTCCCCGACCAGGCAACGCTCGACCGGCACTTCGAGACCGCCATCAAGGAGGACGACGAGCTGCTGAATTGCCCCGGGAGCAACACCCAGTCGCCCACCACCTGGCACTACACGGCAACCCCCGACAAGGTCGAGGGGCAGGTCGCCTGCGGCACGTACAAGGGCGGCCCGGACATCCTGTGGACCCGCAACGAGGACCTGATGCTGGCCGACGGCCAGGGTTCGGACATGGCCGCGTTGCACGACTGGTGGCTGAAGTACGGCTGATCCGGTCTCGACCGGACAGAAGGCCCCCGCCGCGGCGGGGGCCTTCTCGTTTCGGCGCAGGTCACAGGCGCCAAGAATCTTCCAAGAATCCGTCAAGGCGCTCAGCCGACGCTGTGTTTCGCAAGCAAGACCGATTCCAGGGAGAGCGCAATGATCCACCGATTCACCAAGTTCGCCACCACGGCGGTCGTCGCGGGCGGGCTCGGCCTGGCCGCCGTCGCCGCAGCGGGTACAGCCTCTGCGCTTACCGGCGACAACACCCAGTTCTTCGCCGACATCGAGGAAGCCGGCATTGGCTATGCCTCGCCTTCTGCCGCCGTCAAGAACGCCCAGACGGTGTGCTCGCTGTTGGCCGACGGTGAGTCCGCGACGGCGATCAGCGGCGAGATCGTCAGCAACAGCGACCTGAGCACCCGGCAGGCCAACGCGTTCGTCGTCGCCTCGGTCGAGTCGTTCTGCCCGAAGTACGCAAACTGGGTCACCTGACCCCCGGACCCGAGTGTGCGGTTTCGTACGCGACCCCCCTCGACTAGACGTACGAAACCGCACACTCGTCGGCAGATTGGGTCAGCCGGCAAAGACCAGCGCCACCGCGACGGCCACCGACCACACCAGCATCGTCAGCCCGGTGTCGCGCAATACCGGAATCAGGTCGCGCCCCCCGCGGCCGCGCCGCACCGGAGTCGCGGCGCGCAACGCCAACGGCAACGCTACGAATCCTGTTGCTGTCCAGGGGTTTACCGCCAACAGTGCCAACGTCGACAGTCCCGCGACGCACAACAGCACTTGATACAGCAGCCGGGTCCGGGCGTCGCCGAGCCGAACGGCCAGCGTCACCTTCCCGGTGCGGGCATCGGTCGGGATGTCGCGCAGGTTGTTCGCGACGAGCACCGCCGACGACAGCGAGCCCGTCGCCACCGCCAGCACACCGCCCACCCAGTCGACCCGCAGCGCCTGCACGTACTGCGTGCCCAGCACGGCGACCAGTCCGAAGAACACGAACACCGCGACCTCGCCCAGGCCGCGGTAGCCGTACGGCCGCGCCCCTCCGGTGTACAGCCACGCCCCGGCAAGGCACACCGCGCCGACGGCGATCAGCCAAGGCGCACTCGCCAGCGCCAGCACCACACCCGCGGCTGCCGCCACGCCCAGACTCGCAGCGGCAGCGGCCAGCACCGCGCGCGGTGCGGCGAGCCGCGACCCGACCAACCGCAGAGGGCCCGCCCGCTCGTCGTCCGTGCCGCGGACGCCGTCGGAGTAGTCGTTGGCGAAGTTGACGCCGACCACCATCGCGACCGCGACCAACAACGCGAGCAGCGCCTTCCACCACACCGCGGAGTGCAGCCACGCGGCCGCGCCGGTGCCTGCGATTACGGGCGCGACGGCGTTCGGCAACGTGTGTGGGCGGGCGCCTTCGACCCACTGCGCCAAGCTGGCCACGAGGGAATCGTTGCATGCTGTTTCAATGAACCCGTGCTTGGAGTGATCGGAGGCAGTGGCTTCTACACGTTTTTCGACGAGGGCGCACGCAGTGTCGAGGTCGAAACACCCTATGGGCCGCCGAGTGCGCCGATCACCATCGGACCGGTCGGCGACCATGAGGTCGCGTTCCTGCCGCGCCACGGCCGGCGCCACGAGTTCTCCCCGCATGCCGTGCCGTACCGGGCCAACATGTGGGCGCTGCGGACGCTGGGCGTCCGGCGCATCTTCGGGCCGTGCGCCGTCGGCAGCCTCACCCCCGAGCTGGGTCCGGGCGCCACAGTCGTGCCCGACCAGCTCGTCGACCGGACCTCCGGGCGCAACGACACGTACTTCGACTCCAGTGGCGTCCACGTCGCCTTCGCCGACCCGTACTGCCCGACGCTGCGGCAGGCGGCGCTGGGGCCCGGCGTGGTGGACGGCGCCACGATGGTGGTCGTACAGGGGCCGCGGTTTTCCACCCGCGCCGAAAGTCAGTGGTACGCCCGGCAGGGCTTCGCGCTGATCAACATGACGGGCTATCCCGAGTCGGTGTTGGCGCGGGAGCTCGAAATGTGTTACGCCGCAATCGCGTTGGTGACAGACCTGGACGCGGGTATCGACGTCGGGTCCGGGGTGCGGGCCGTCGACGTGTTCGCCGAGTTCGAGCGCAACCTCGGCCCGTTCAAGAAGGTGGTTCTGGACGCACTCGGTGCGGTCGAGAGCGAACGCACCTGCACCCACTGCCTGCCCCATGACGGCGTCCACCTGCCCCTCGAGTTGCCGTGAGAGTGCTGGTCACCGGCGCGGCCGGGTTCATCGGCGCCCGCGTGGCCGACGCGTTGGCGGCGCTCGGACACGACGTCGTCGGCGTCGACATGATGCTGCCGGCCGCGCACGGCCCGGGCAGCACGCCACCCGAAGGCTGCCACCGCGTCGACGTGCGCGACGCCGATGCGCTGGCGCCGTTGCTATCCGGTGTCGACGTGGTGTGCCACCAGGCCGCGATGGTGGGTGCCGGCGTGAATGCCGCCGACGCACCGGAATACGGCAGCCACAACGACTACGCGACCACGGTTTTGCTGGCACAGATGGCCGCGGCCCGTTGCGGGCGGCTCGTGCTGGCCTCGTCGATGGTGGTGTACGGGCAGGGCCGCTACGAATGCCCCGAGCACGGGGAGGTCGATCCGCTGCCGCGCCGCCGGGAGGACCTCGACGCCGGGGCGTTCGAGCACCGCTGCCCGGTCGGCGGCGAGCAGCTTTCGTGGCAGCTGGTCGGCGAGGACGCGCCGCTGCGGCCGCGCAGCCTCTACGCCGCCAGCAAGACCGCACAGGAGCACTTCGCGCTGGCCTGGAGCGATGCGGTCGAAGGCTCCGTCATCGCACTGCGCTACCACAACGTGTACGGGCCGAACATGCCGCGCGACACGCCGTATTCGGGGGTCGCCGCGATCTTTCGGTCTGCGCTCGAAAGAGGCGAGCCGCCACAGGTTTTCGAAGACGGCGCCCAGATGCGCGACTTCGTGCATGTCCACGACGTCGCCGCGGCGAACGTGGCTGCCGTCAACCGTGTCGGGTCGAAGCGCTTCGTCGCCGCGAATGTGTGCTCCGGACAACCGATCTCGATCCGCGAGGTGGCCGAACAGTTGTCGTGGGCCCGCGGTGGGCAGCCGCCCCAGGTCACCGGCCAGTACCGCAGCGGCGATGTCCGCCACATCGTCGCCGACCCCTCCCGGGCCCGGGCTCTGTTGGGTTTCGCTGCACGCATCCGCCCCGAAACCGGGCTGCGCGAGTTCGCCGACGCGCCGCTGCGCAACTGAGGCCGAAACGGTATTCCACGTGGCCCCCACTCGAAGTTTCCCGCGCTGGTTACCGGCTCGGCGCGGGTGCAGCGCAAGATGATCTACTTCCCGTCGCCCGGTCCGGTGCCGGCGGCGGGCACGGTGCTGCGCGGCGGGCAGGATGTGGTGCTGCACACCGAGGACGGACTGCGGCTCGGTGCATGGTTCTTCCCGGGGGATGGCGGTCGGGTTTCTGCGCGCGCCGCTCTGACGCGCCATCGCGGAGGTCAGTCGGAGAGCGGCAACCTCACCTCGAACCGGGCACCGGTGCCCAGGTTGTGGACCGACAGCGTGCCGTGATGGGCCTGCACCAGACCCGCGGCGATCGCAAGGCCCAGCCCCGAACCGCTCGGCAGCGCCGGGTCGCTGCCGTGCACGCGCCCATTGGAGCCGCGGAAGGCCACGTCGAACACCCGCGGCAGGTCCTTCTCGTCGATGCCCACACCGGTGTCGTCCACCCGGGCGAACGCCCCGTTCTCGTCGGACCCGATCGCCAGCGTGACGGTTCCCCCCGACGGTGTGTGCGCGATCGCGTTCGCCACCAGGTTCGACAGCACCCGCACCAGCGCGCGATCGCTGCCGACCACCTGCACCGCCTCGGCCGGCAGCATGGCCTGCAGTGTCACCCCGGCGCGCTCGGCGGCGATCTTGTGGGCGGCGAGCACGTCGTCGACCACTTCGTCCAGCGCCACCTTGTCCTGTGGCAGATTTACCGCGCCGGCGTTGATCTTCGACATATCGAACAGGTCGTTCACCATCTCGGTCAGCCGAACCGACTCCTGCTCAATGTGTTTCGCGTGCTGGCGCACCTCCCGTTCGGGTACGACGCCGTCGGCCATCGCCTCGGCGACCGCCCGGATGCCGGCCATCGGGGTGCGCAGGTCGTGGCTGACGAACGCCACCAGCTGCCGCCTGGATTCCTCCGATGCGCGCTCAGCGTCGCGAATCTGGTTTTCCCACACCATTCTTCGGGCCTGGAATCGCGCCATCATCACCGCGGCGGGGATGGTGACGACAGCGACGATCACCAGCGTCACCGCGACGTACCGGAAGGTGTGCGTGATCATGAACCCCGATGCCCCGAGCACGCCGGCGAGCGTCGCCAGCGTCGGAATCAGGACCAGCACCACCATGCTGATGGTCAGCGACCAGGACCGCGCCAGCCGGATGATCAGCCAGCCGAACAGGACGACGGGCACGGTGCAACCCAGGGCCCACGCGGCGATCTTGACCAGCTCATGTGCCGTCACGCGGTTCGCCCCACATGTATCCGCGTCCCCATACGGTCTGAATGCGGTGGCGGTCACCTAGTTTCGTGCGCAGCCGCTTCACGTGCACGGTCACCGTCGACAGGTCACCGAAATCCCAGCGCCACACCAGCTTCAGGAGCTCCTCACGGGTGAACACCGTGTCGGTGTGGGTGAGCAAGAACAGCAGCAGGTCGAATTCACGGTTCGTCAGGCCGATCTTGCGGTCGTCGACGTACGCCGAGCGTGACGCGGTGAGCACCTTCAGGCCGCCAACCGTGATCTCCATCGGCACCGCGGCGCCCGTCACCGGCGCGCGGCGCAGCACCGAACGCACCCGCAGTGCGAGTTCGCGCGGGCTGAACGGCTTGGTCACGTAGTCGTCGGCGCCTGCTTCCAGGCCCGCGATGCGGTCGTCCTCCTCGCCCAGCGCGGTCAGCAGGATCACCGGAACAGGGTAGCCGCCGCCTCTGCGTAGCGTCCGGCACAGTGTCAGTCCGTTGGGTCCGGGCATCATCACGTCCAGCACCGCGACGTCGATGCGCTCGGATCCCAGCACCCGCAACGCTTCGACGCCGTCGCCGGCGACCGTCACGTCCAGACCGTCCCGCTCGAGATAACGGCGGACGACGTCGCGGACCACCTCGTCGTCGTCGGCGACCAGGACTCGTGCGCTCACAGCCCGAGAGTAGCCCGCGCAGTACCCGACCTGCGACTATGTCACCGATTTGTCATTGAACCCGCAGACGGCGCAGCGGCCGGCTGACTAACCTCCACACTCATGCCTGACTGCTCGGTGACGGTTGTGCTGCCCTGTCTGAACGAGGCGGCGTCCCTGCCGGGGGTGCTGGCGAAGATCCCGCCCGGGTACCGGGCACTCGTCGTCGACAACAACAGCGACGACGACACCGCGAACGTCGCGCGCAGGCACGGAGCGCAGGTGGTCGGGGAGCGGCGCCCGGGCTACGGCTCGGCGGTGCACGCCGGCGTCGCCGCCGCGACGACGCCGATCGTGGCGGTGCTCGACGCGGACGGGTCGCTGGACCCAGCCGAGCTGCCGCTGATGGTCGCGGAACTGGACCGCGGGGCCGACATGGTGACCGGCCGCCGGCGACCGGTGCGGGGGCTGCGCTGGCCGTGGCACGCGCGGCTGGGCACTGCGGCGGTCAGCTGGCGGCTGCGCACCCGCCACCACCTTCCCGTTCACGACATCGCGCCGATGCGGGTGGCGCGCCGCGACGCCCTGCTGACGCTGGGTGTCGAGGATCGCCGTTCCGGGTATCCGGTCGAACTGCTGGTGCGGGCGGCCGCGGCGGGATGGAGGGTGGTGGAACGCGACGTGGGGTACGGCCCGCGGACCGGCGGCAAGTCCAAGGTCAGCGGGTCGGCGAAGGGCAGCCTGGTGGCGGCCGTCGACTTCTGGCGAGCGATTTCATGACCACCCTGCCGGTCACCGTGCTGGTCGTGGCCAAAGCACCCGTCTCCGGCGTCGCCAAGACGCGGCTCGCGCCCGCCGTGGGGCCGGAGGCGGCCGCCGACATCGCCGCGGCGGCGCTGCTGGACACCCTCGACACGGTGGCTGCCGCGCCGGTGGCTGCCCGCGTCGTCGCCTTGACCGGCGACCTCGACGCCGCCGTCAGGTCGGACGACATCCGCAGCCGGCTCGCCGATTTTGTCGTGATCGGCCAGCGCGGAACCGATTTCGCCGATCGCCTCGCCAACGCCCACGCCGACGCCGCCGCAGCGGCGGGCCCGCAGCCCGTGCTGCAGATCGGCATGGACACCCCACAGCTCACCGCGGCGCTGCTGACGCGGTGTTGCGACGCGCTTCTTTCGTCGCCGGCGGTGCTGGGCATGGCCACCGACGGCGGCTGGTGGGTGCTCGGGCTGCACACGCCCACCACAGCCGACGTATTGCGCGCGGTCCCGATGTCGCAAGACGACACCGGCGCTGTTACGCTGCGGGCGCTGCGGGCCACCGGAATAACCGTGACGCTTCTCGACGAGTTGCGCGACGTGGACACCATCGACGACGTGGTGGCGGTGCGTGGGATAAGCCCACCCGACTCACTGTTCGTGCAGACGACGCGGGGGGTTTGACGTGCTGGGCAACCTGTATGAGCAAGCGCTGGCCGGTGAACGGTGCTGGGTGCGCCACGACGACGGCCGGGTGCGTCGGCTGCCGGTATGCAAGTGGCTCGGCGGCCGCGGCGCGGACGAGGCATTCGACAACGCGGTGGTCGAGCTGTGCAGCGGCCCGACCATCGACTTGGGCTGTGGCCCAGGCCGTCTGGTGGCTCGCCTGGTGCGCCGGGGGCTACCGGCCTTGGGCGTCGACCAGTCCGCGACCGCCGTCGGGCTGGCCCGGCGAAACGGCGCCCCCGCGTTGCGCCGGGACGTGTTCGGGTCGCTGCCGGGTGCCGGACGCTGGCAGACCGTGCTGCTCGCCGACGGCAACATCGGCCTCGGCGGCGACCCGCCGCGCATCCTGGCCCGCGCGGCGGAGCTGCTGACGCAGGACGGCCGATGCCTGGCTGAATTCGACCCTGCCTCAACAGGTGTCAGAACGAGCTGGGTCCGGCTCGAATCCACGGACACTGTCGGCCCGTGGTTTCGCTGGGCATCGGTGGGCGTGGACGTCGCCGGGCGGCTGGCCGATCAGGTGGGTATGTCGATCAAGGAGACTCATCGGATCGGTGATCGGGTGGTGGCGGCACTGACGATGGCCTGACCCGGCCGGCCGCGAGCCGGGCCGCATACAGCGCGGCGCTGATGCCGAACACCGCCGCCGTCAACAACAGCCACCTGCCCAGAAAGGGTTCCTGCGTCTGTCCGGTCGCTGCCAGATATGTCGGCTTGCCCTGCTCGATGATGCCGGGCAGAAAAACCAGAAACGTCAGCGCAGAAGCGAGCACCGGAATCCGAATGTAATTCAGCGCAGTGACTTTCGATCGGTGACGCCGCTCGGCTGTCGCGGCGAGCAGTTGGTCGGCAAGCGCGTACACCGGGAACAGCACCAGGTCATGAGCGATGATCGCCGCCGCGAACCACACCGCGATCGACTGCCACCACACCTGCGGATTCCAGAGTGTGACGGGCTCGACCGTGGCGACGATGTAGCCCAACAGCGCGAAGCCGGCCAGCATCACCAGCAGGTGCAGGGGATGGGACCCGTAGAAGTCTCGGTACCGCGCCAGCAGGCTGCGCATCACGGCCCGGCCTGAAACGCGATCGATGAAACCCACTTGGTGTTGTGCACACCGGGCAGCGCCGGAACGATGATCCGTGCCGGATAGCCGTGGTCCAGCGACAGCTCGGCGCCGTTGACCCGAAGTGCCAGAATCGAATCCGGGTCGCTGACCTGATTTGCTTGCAGCATGGCGCGATTGAATCCACCCCGCTCGAGCGAGGTGACGAATGCCGACCGCGGCGTCGCCACCCCGGCGAGCGTGGCGAGGTCACGCAACTTCACGCCGGTCCATGTCTCGGTGGTGGACCAGCCCTCGACGCACGCGATCGGTAGTCGGGCGGTGTGCTGGGGCATGGCGGTCAGCGTTGCCCGGTCCAGCACCACCGGGGTGGAGCCTCCGGTCAGGGTGAGCCGCCAGTTCTCGCCGGTGCTCTCCGGGACGATGCGGGCTGCTGCGGCGGTCTTGTTGACCTGGAAGTCGTTCGGTCCGTCGCCGCGGTCGCGCCCCCGCGGAAGCAGTAGCGCGGTGTGCCGGGTCCAGCCGCCGACGGCCTGGCCGGCCGTGATCACGGCCATGAACAGCGCCCCGCCGCCCACCAGCGCCAGCGCGCCGCGTCGGCTCATGGTCGGCGGCGCCGGGTCGGCGGCGACGAGCCCGTCGGGGTCGGGTGGTTCCGGGCGGGTGTCGGCGCGGTTGGTGCGCAGCACGTCCCGGAACGGGATCGACCGCACGCCGGTCAGCATGCGAGGGATCTTCAGCGCGATGTGCATCAGGAAGCCGGCGATGAACACCCACGCACCGAAGTAGTGAGCGGTGTAGAAGCTGAACCCGAAGATGTAGTCGTATTGGATGTTCAGCACGCCGGTGACGATCTCGAACAGGATCCCGCCGACGATCAGCATCAGTGAAATCCGTTCCAGCACTTGGCTCACCGACAGGGCCGGCGGCCAGACGAACAGCTTGGGTATCACCGACCAAAGCTTGGCGAGCACGACCGGGATGAGCACCAGGCCCAAGCCCACGTGCAGGCCCTGGTTGAGCCGGTACAGCCATGACGGGCTCGTCGGCCAGTCGAACGTCGGCAGCTTCAGCCACCCGACATCGGCGGGGATGGCCTGCCCGAACTGGGGTGCGTAGGCAATGTAGGAGAGCAGGCCCGTGAGGATCACGATGGGCAGCGTGATCAGCAGTACCAAACCCAGTACGGCGGTCAACCAGGGACCGCGAAGCGGGCTGCGCCAGCGCTGAACCAAATCCACACCGGGCGGGCGGTGCCGGTCGAGCGCACGCCATAGTCTGGACGGGAAACCGTAGCTCATACGTCTCGTCTACTCTGCTCACCGCGCCACGTCACCGCTTTCGCGGAGACGAAATCATTGCCGGAAGCAGGCTCCAGACCGCACGGGACCTCCTAGAGTTTGCGGGCATGAAGATGAACGCCGCCGTCTTGTGGGGCCTGAACCAACGATGGAGTGTCGAGGAGATCGACCTCGACGGTCCCAAAGAAGGTGAAGTCCTCGTCTCGTACGAAGCGACCGGGCTGTGCCACTCCGATCACCACGCCAGGCTCGGTGACCTACCGATGATGCTTCCGTTGGTCGGTGGACACGAAGGAGCCGGGATCGTCTGTGAGGTCGGGCCCGGCGTACGGAACCTGGCGGTCGGCGACCACGTGGTGGGTACCTTCCTGCCGGCGTGCGGCCGGTGCCGCTGGTGCTCGAGCGGACAGCAGAATCTGTGTGACCTCACCGAGGCTCTGGCCACCGGCGCTCAGCTCGACGGGACGTTCCGGCGGCACGCCAACGGACGAGACATCGGAGCACTGTCCTGGCTGGGTACATTCGCTGAGTACGGCACCGTGCCCGAAGACTCGTTGGTCAAGATCGACGACGACCTTGCGCTGGACCGGGCCTGCTTGGTGGGCTGCGGCGTGACGACCGGGTGGGGTTCTGCCGTTCACACTGCGGATGTCTCACCGGGCGACACCGTCGTCGTGATCGGATGCGGTGGTATCGGCGGCGCCGCGATCCAGGGTGCGCGCTTGGCCGGCGCGGAGCATATCGTTGTGGTCGACATCGTGGAAAGCAAGCGGGACAAGGCGTTTCAACTCGGTGCGACACACTTCGCCACCTCAATGGCAGAAGCGACGGCGTTGGTCGGCGATGTGACTCGTGGCGTGCTGGCCGACTCCGCTTTGCTCACAGTGGGTTTGATCGAGGGCGCGCTCGTCGTCGATGCGCTCAACATCATTCGCAAGGGTGGGGCCGTCGTCGTCACCGCAATCGCGTCGTTGACCGACGCCACGCCCGCCCTTCCGATGGCGACGCTGGGGATGGCCACGCTGTATCAAAAGCGGCTACTGGGCAGCCTTTACGGTGAAGCCAACCCGCGAGCCGACATTCCCCGGCTCCTGAGCCTGTACCGTGAGGGAAAGCTACTCCTCGATGAGATGGTCACCACCGAGTACAAGCTCGCCGACATCAACGAGGCGTACGACGACATGCTCGTCGGCCGGAACATTCGCGGCGTCGTTATCCACGACCACTGACCGCTACCAGTTCGTATAGATCACATGGTTGAGAACCAACGCTCCGACGACGTTGAGGGCCAGCCACCAGCGGTGCGAGGACCGGGGGAGTAGCGCCGGCGCAGCGGTGAGCCAGACCGTGAAGGGAAGCCAAATCCGTTCGGTTTCGGCCTTGCTCAGCATCGACAGGTCGGCGCACAGAATCGCGATCAGTGCAGCGAGCACCAGCAGGTGGATGCCTGAGCGGCGACTGACCGCTGGGCGGTCGAACACCTTGCTCACCCCGGCGACGCTACCCAGGCCGATCGCGCACACCACCGACGCCAGGTTGGCCCACCCCCAGTACAAAAACGGCCTGTTGGCCGCGATACCCTGCCAATACCGTTGCTGGACAAGGGTATAGCCGTCGAACCACCAGAACCCGGCCAACGCGAAGGCCGCAACGACGGCCAGTGCGGCGGGAACCGTGACGGCCAGGGCGGTCAGCGCATCTCGGCGCCGCCGCGCGGTCAGCAGCACGGCCAGCGCCACAAGCGCGATCAGAGCGAGCCCGTAGTTCAATAACAACGCCCAGCCCAGCAGCAGCCCGGCGCCACCGGCTGCGACCGCGGGCGCGTGTACCTTGCGGCGCACGGCGAGTGCCAGCAGTGCGATGCCCCAGGCGGACACCCCGGTGAAATAGCCGTCGGCCGACACCGCGATCCAGATCGCCGTCGGCGCCACGGCGACGAACGGCGCCGCGAGGCGCGCGGTGTGCTCGTCACTGACCGCGCGCAGCGTGACGACGATCGCCGCGGCCGCGCTCGATCCGGCGAGCAGGCACAGGGCGCCGGCCCACGCGCCGCCGCCCAGGCCGATGCGGTCCAGCCAGACGAACGTCAGCAGCGCGCCGGGGGGATGACCCGACACATGGGTCGTCCACGAATCAGGCTGGAAGTCGGGGATGCGACGGGCGAAGCTTGCCAGCGCCTCCGGGATGTCGGTGACCGTCGGCACCTGGCGCAGGTACTCGTGCTCCGCGGTCAACCGCCCGGAAAAACCCTTCTTCCAGCCGTCGATCATCGCCAGCGAGAACGCCCACGCGGCCGATGTGGCCCAGGTGCTGATCGGCAGCGCCCGCCACGGCAGCCTCTCCGCTACCGTCGGCCCCCATGCCACCGCCAGCACGCCGATCAGCACCGCGAATGGCGTGCCCCACCCGACGTGGAGATTCCACCATCCGAAAACCGGTGCGGTGTCGGCCAATTGGCGGATGCGTGCCGGCGACACCCGGATCAGTGCCGTGAGGTTGCCCAGATGCAGGTGCGGGACGACGAATGCCGCGGCGACGAGCACGACGGCGGTGGGCACCACCACCGCCTCGCTGCGGACCTTCACGCGCCCAGCCTAGGAAACACCTCGGGGAAACCGGGGTTTCGCACGTCGCTACGCGCACTTTGTCTGCGAAACGTCACTTTCGCGCAACGTCAGCCGCTGAACCGCTCGGCCAGGGCCTGCCGGTCGACCTTGCCGATGCCGCGGACGGGCAACTCGTCGACGAGGTGCAGCTCGCGCGGTGCAGCGGTGGTGTCCAGTGATTGCGCGACGTGCTCGCGCAGCTGCGCAAGTGTGGGTGCCTTATCCACCGACGCGGGCACCACCGCGACGGCCACCCGCCGGCCCAGCCGGTCATCGGGCACCCCGAACACCGCGCACTGCCCCACCGCGGGATGCCGCGCGATGACCGCCTCGACCACCTCGGGCAACACCGTCAGCCCGCCCGTGCTGATGGCCCCGTCCAGCCGACCGTGCACCGTGAGCACGCCGTCAGTGTCGAGGCTGCCGGCATCCTCGGTGCGAAACCAGCCGGCATCGGCGAACGGGTTGGGCGACAATGGATTCCGGTATCCCATCGCCAACGTCGCGCCACCGAGCACCACGCCTCCGTCGTCCACCCGCACCTGCACCCCGTCCAACGGCACCCCGTCGTACACGCACCCTCCGGCCGTCTCGCTCATGCCGTACGTGCGCACCACGGAAACGCCTGCTGCCGAGGCGCTTTCAGCGACACCAGCGGGCAGGGGCCCGCCGCCGATCAGCACCGCATCGAGTGAGGCCAGCGCGGCCGTCGCCGCCGGGTCCGACAACGCCTTCGCGAGTTGTGTTGCCACCAGCGAGGCGTACCGGCGCCCGGATCGCATCTCGCGAACCGCTCGAGGCAACTCGGAAACGTCGAAACCAGAAGACACATCGACGACGGCGGGCGTGGTGCCGGCCAGGGTGCTACGAATCAGAACCTGCAGGCCGGCGATGTGATGGGCGGGCAGCGCCAGCAGCCACTGGCCGGGACCGCCCAGGCGTGCGTGGGCGGCCGCCGCGCTCGCGCGCAGGGCTGCTGCCGTCAGCATCGCGCCTTTCGGCGCACCGGTGGTGCCGGACGTCGACACCACCAGTGCGACGTCGTCGTCGATGGCCTCACCGACACGCAAACCGGTTGTCAGCACTGGTGTTTCACGAAGATCCGACGCCGGCACCGGCAGCACCGCGTCCCCCTCGCCCGTGAGCATGCGCTCGACCGCCGGCAGCAGATTCAGCACGTCGCCGCCGGCCGGAACCTGAAGGGCGCACAGGGTGGCTATTCGACGTCCTCGCTGTCGCGTGGATCGTCGAGCGGCCAGCCCTTGGCGGCCAGCCGCTGCCGCACCCGCTCCACATCCGCGGGCGACGGCAGCTCGTCGGTGATCTGCGTGATCGCCACGCCGATGTCGACGTGGTCGAAGCGGCCCCGTTTGAGAACCTCCGCGGCAACCAGCCTGATCTCGTCGGTGGTGAGCCTGCGGGTGAGCAGCGCGAGCACCGGCATGTAGTCGGTTGGCGGCATCCCGTCGGGGTAGCCCGCCCGAAGCCACGAGACGATCGCGGTGAGATATCGGTTCACAGCGTCACCTCCCGCACCGTGACCTCGTCAAGGGCCTCCCCCATTTCGGCACGTCTCGATGGTAGTGCGGTTCGGTGGCCGCTTCACCGTGTCATCGTTGCCGGCCACCAATCCGCGGACACCAGGTGAACAATTGGTGAACTCCGCGCAGGTCAGGGGAAACTGCCTGATCGACACGCGCGTCAGGTCTGCGTTTGTTGGGTGGATCGCACGGCATGGCAGCAGAATTACCGCCATGAGCGCGGAGCTGATCATCCTGGTGCTGCTCGTCGCGACTGCACTGGCCTTCGACTTCACGAACGGCTTCCATGACACCGGAAATGCCATGGCGACCTCCATTGCCACCGGCGCCCTCAAGCCCAAGGTGGCAGTCCTGCTGGCCGGTGTGCTGAACCTTGTCGGCGCGTTCCTGTCGGTCGAGGTCGCCGCGACCGTCACCACGCAGGTGCTGAACATCCAGGACGGCAAGACCGGTCAGCTGCTGCCGTCGATCAACCCGACGATGGGGCTGACGATCATTTTCGCGGGTCTCATCGGCGGGATCCTGTGGAACCTGTTCACCTGGCTGTTCGGCATCCCGTCCAGTTCCTCGCACGCGCTGTTCGGTGGGCTGGTTGGTGCCGGGCTCGCCGCAGTCGGATCAGCCGGGGTCAATTGGACAGGCATCAGCGAGAAGGTACTGATTCCTGCGGTCGCTGCCCCGGTCATCGCGGGAATCGTTGCGGCCGTGGGTACTTGGCTGGTGTACCGAATCACCCGCAATGTGGTGAAGAAGCGGCGTGAAGAAGGCTTCCGCTGGGGTCAGATCGCCACCGCGTCACTGGTCGCGCTCTCCCACGGCACCAACGACGCGCAGAAGACCATGGGTGTGATCGCCCTGGCGCTGATCACCACCGGCCACCTAACCGGAGACATCAAGGAAAACGGGCTGCCATTCTGGGTCGTCTTCAGCTGCGCCCTGGCGATCGGCCTCGGCACCTACATCGGCGGCTGGCGGGTCATCCGCACGCTGGGCAAGGGATTGGTCGAGATCGAGTCGCCACAAGGCCTGGCGGCCGAGGCGTCGTCGGCTGCAATCATCCTCAGCTCCAGCGCGGCGGGCATGGCGCTGTCGACCACCCACGTCGCGACGGGCTCGATCCTCGGCAGCGGCGTCGGCAAGCCCGGCGCCGAGGTGCGGTGGTCGGTCGCGGGACGGATGGCCGTGGCGTGGCTGCTCACCCTGCCGGCCGCGGGCCTGGTGGGCGCGTTGACGTTCTGGATCTCCGACGGCATCGCCGCGGTGAGCACCGCGCTGTGGGGTGACATCGTCATCTTCGCCATCCTCGTCACGGCGTCGTTCTACATATGGTGGCGTGCTCAGCAGCAGAAGGTCGACCACAGCAACGTCAACGCCGACTGGGACGCCAAGACCAATTCCGTGGTTCCCGCCGAGGTTCGCCAGGCCAGGGCAACCGCCAGGCAAGGCAAGCCCAAAGAACCGATCGCCTGAGAAAAGGACAGCATCGTGCAATATTTCGAAAGCATCCTGCGGGTGCTTGTCGTCGGATTGGTCCTCGGTGCGGGCCTGCCGGCGCTGTTCGCGGTCGGGCTGCTGTCGTATTCCCACGGCGTCGGCGTCACCGACGCCGACGGCACGACGCACGCGCCCAACCCCGCCGTCAAATTCCTCGGTCTGGCGCTGTTCGTGTTCGTGGCGGCCGTGATCGTGGTTGCGATCATGTGGATCACCAGGACTACCGTCATCCACCACTTCGGTGTCGACCTGTTCCCGTTCCTTCCCAAGAAATGAGCTGACCGCGATGGTGGAGAGCTTCTTCGATTGCGTGTTGAACTGGCTGCACCAGGGCTACCCGCACGGAGTACCGCAGAAGGACTATTTTCCGCTGCTCGCGTTGCTGAAGCGCACGCTCAGCGAGGAGGACGTCGTCAAGGCGGCGCAGACCCTCCTTCGTGAGGGAGATTCCGATACTCCCGTGACCAGTGATCAGATTCAGCAGGCGATCCGCGAGATCACCGAGAAGGAACCTAATCCCGAGGAGATCCATCAGGTCGCGTCCCGCCTGGCCTCGGTCGGTTGGCCACTGGCGGCCACGGCGAGCTGACCGCCGATCATCGACGGTGTCACGTCAAGTTGACGTACACGTCATTCCTGTACAAGCTTTCGGGTGTGCCCGACTTCAGTAGCGAGGCGGCGCTGATCGAGGACGTGCGACAGCGGCTCCTCCGCAAATATCGCGATGTCTCGAGAGATCAAGTCTTCACCGTGGTCGCCGACGCGCATGCCCGTTTCACGGACAGCCGGGTCCGCGATTTCGTCCCGCTCCTCGTCGAGCGCCGCGCGACTGAAGAACTCGCGCGGCAAGCGGACGCGGTGTCCGCTCCGGCATGACCACGTTGCTCGCCTCGGCGTAGGGCTGGAGCCGCTGCGTCTGCCGGAACCCGAAGTTGCCGTTCATCGCCTGGCCTCCTCCCGTCGCCGATCGATGCACAGATGCGGCCTGAGATGAGCAGCCTGGTGGGGCGACCTTGTGGTCGGCTTCGTTACGTGGGCGACGCGGTTGGGTTCGGGTTAGTGGTCCGGTTCGGGTGATGACCGGCCCCGGTTCACGGACTCAGTTGTTTGCCGGTGGCGGGTGCGGCTGGAAGGGTTGGTACCACCACCAGTCGACGCGCTCGCCGGTGGGTACGGGGCACGGTGCGACGGCCGGTGGGGGTTGAGTCGGTGGCCGGGCCAGCGATCCCGCGCTGAGTGGTCGGCCGGCGCTGTCGGTGACGGTGACGTCGTTTCCCGGTCCGGTGATCGTGATGATGCCTCGATGGTGCAGCCGGTGGTGATAGGGGCATACCAGCACGAGGTTGGCAAGCTCGGTTGGGCCGCCGTCTTCCCAGTGCCGGATGTGGTGTGCGTGTAGACCCCGGGTGGCTCCGCAGCCGGGAACCGCGCAGGTGGGGTGGCGGTGCTCGAGGGCGCGGCGAAGCCGGCGGTTGATCTGCCGGGTTCCTCGGCCGGCGCCGATGACCTCGCCGTCACGTTCGAACCAGACCTCAAAGGTGGCATCGCACAACAGGTATCGGCGTTCGGCCGCCGAGAGCATCGGGCCCAGATGCAGCTGAGCGGCCCGGTCCTTGACGTCCAGATGCACCACCACGGTGGTGTGCTGCCCGTGTGGGCGGCGGGCCGCCTCGGCGTCCCACCCGGCCTCGACCAGGCGCAGGAACGCATACGCGGTGGTGGGCAACGGCGGCGCGTTATCCGATCCGCGGTCGCGATCGTCGTGATCTCGCTTCCACTGGGCCATCAGCGCATCGAGATGCGACTGCAGGGCCGCGTCGAACTTCGCCGCGTCGGCGTGCGGGAGTTTGATCCGCCAGCAGCCGAACTGGTCGTCGGTGATCTTGGTGACCGACGGCTCGGGCTAGGGCTCGGTCCGCGGATCGGGTTCGGGTCGCGGTTCCAGCTTCACCGCGGTGCGCAGCTGGGTGACCGTGGCGCAGCGGGCCAGCGCCGCATAGTGCTCATCGGATCCGTCGGCGGCCCCTTGGGCGATGACGCCGACCTGATCCAGCGACAACCGGCCGTCGCGCAAGCCCTGCGCGCAGCGGGGGAACGCGTCGAGCCGGCGCGCAACGGTGGTGATCGTCTTGGCTTGCCCCGGCGAAGAACTGGTCTTCCACGCCACCAACGCCTCGACCGACCGCGCGCCCGTGGCGCCCCACAATTCGTCGCGATCCAACTCCGCCACGATCTCGACGATGCGCCCACCAATCGCATTGCGCTGACCCTGCAACTCCGCCCGGCTCGAGGTGTTGTTCGACGAGTTGCGGGGTACGACAAGTTCCGTCCGCCCGACCCGGCGGGCGGTGAGCGCGGCAGTGCTGCGCTCCTGAACCTCGGCGACGTCAAGGCCTCAAAGCGGCGTGATGGCAACGCGATTGGATGAGGCATGCCCTGATGGCTCGGCTCCTGGGCGTGCACCCCATCGGCGTTCGGTGTGCCGCCCTGCCGGCCCCACGCACTCTAGCCCCGGGTGTCGCGGCGGAGCGGGTGCTCGGGCGGAACCTGCACGAAGATCAACGTGACGCCGTCGGGGTCGACGACGTGCATCTCATGCAGCCCCCACAGCTCTTGACGGGCCTCGCGGGCGATCGTCACGCCGCGTCCTGACAGCTCGCGTTGGGTGACGTAGATGTCGCGGACCTGCAGCCAGATGGCACCGGGAAACGAGCCCTGCGTGTCGTCGGGGCGACCGTGGCCGGCCAGCTCGATCATCGACTGGCCCGCGAAAAACACTGTGCCCGCGCCATATTCGCGCCAGACCGCCAGCCCGATCTGATCGCGGTAGAACACGAGGGCCCGCTCGTAGTCGGCGGGCCGGATCAGCATTCGGCTGGCGAGGATTTCCATGACTGCGTGTCTATCACCCGGGGTTGACGGGATTGGGCTGAATGCGTTGGCGCTTCATCATCGTGGTGACCAGGTCGGGGCTGACGAGGTCGATCGCCTGACTCAACAGCGACATGCGCGGCGCGATGCGAACGGGCCGCCACCGGGCCGCGGTGATCATCCATTCGGCGGCCTCGTGCGGGGTGAGCGCCGGCAACCCCTGATACTCCTTGGTCGGCGCGATCATCGGTGTCGCGACGAGCGGGTAATACAGCGTCGTGGACTGCACGCCGCGACCGGACCACTCGGTTTCGATCACCCGGCTCACCGACGACAGCGCCGCCTTCGAGGCGTTGTAGACCGCGAACAGCGGTGAGGCCTCGCTGAACACACCCCACGTCGCGACGTTGATGATGTGCCCGTCGCGGCGGGCCAGCATGCCGGGCGCGAAGCCCCGGATGAGGCGCAGCGGCGAGTAGTAGTTCAGCGTCATGGTCCGCTCGACGTCGTGCCAGCGGTCCAGCGACTCGGCCAACGGCCGCCGGATCGAGCGGCCGGCGTTGTTCGCGAGGATGTCCGCGCCCCCGAGGCGGTCCTCGACCGTCTTCGCCAGATCGTCGACCGCGTCGAGATCGGCCAGGTCGCAGCGCAGCGCGATCGCCGAACCGCCCTCGGCGGTGATGCGCTCGGCCACCTTGTCGAGAAGGTCGCCGCGGCGCGCGACGACGACGACGGTGGCGCCCTGTTGCGCGAAGAGGTGGGCGGCCGCTTCGCCGATGCCCGACGACGCGCCGGTGATGACGACACGTTTCCCGCGCAGGTCGACGGTTTGGGCCGACGGCCGTTGCAGCAGTAGTTGTTCGGAGATCGGCGGTCGCATACTCGCCATCACCATCGCGCGGGACAGCCGCCGGATCGGGTTCACCCGTCGGAGTGTATTCACCGAAATCAACGGCGAGACGGGACGTCAGGCTTCACGGCTGCTCGGCGACCAGCGGCCGGACGCGAGCGTCACAGCCAGTCCCGGCGTTTGAACGCCACGTACAAGACAATGACGAGCAGCGCGATCACGCCGGTGCTGGCGATGAACCCCGACCACTCGCCGAAGCCCGGATAGGGCACGTTTTGGCCGTAGAAGCCGGTGATCGCGGTGGGCACGGCGATGATGGCGGCCCAGCCGGTCAGCTTCTTCATCACTGTGTTGAGCCGCGCGTCCTGCAGCGACAGGTTGGTCTCGAAAACCGTGGTGATCATGTCGCGCAGTGATTCCGTCCACTCGGATACCCGAAGGACGTGGTCGTAGAGATCGTCGTAAAGCGGGTCGAGCTCGCGGGCCGACTTGACGTCCACGCGATGGTGCTGGATCGAGTTGACGACTTCGCGCATCGGAAGCGCGACCCGGCGCAGATGGACGAGATCCCTGCGCATCTGGTAGGTCCGGCGCTGAAAGCCCTTCTTGCTGGCGTTCCCGTCGAACAGGTCGTCTTCGATCGCCTCGATGCAGCCGTCGAGTGCTTCCACGGCCTCGAAATGCCCGTCGACAACGACGTCGAGCAGCCCGTGCACGAGTGCGCCGACGCCGTACTGCTGCCCGCCGAGCTCGTCCCACCGCTGGGGCACGTCGTCGATGTCGAAAGCGGGCGCCAGCCGCACCGTGATCAGACCCTGTGGCAGCACGAATGCAGAGATCCGGTGCATCGACAGGATGGTCTCCGAATCGGCGTCGGCGTCGGCGTCGTCGAGCACCCGCACCGCGTAGACGGTGAAGAACGTGTGGGTGGGATACACCGTTGCCTTGACCCGTTCCCGGGCCGCCACGGCGTCCTCCACCGCCCAGTCGTTGAGCCCGAGTTCTGCGGCCAGATCGCAGAGGGCGGCGTGGTCGGGATTGAACATGTCTACCCACACCGTGGTGTCGTCTTCCGCGAGGTAGTCGGAGACCCTGTCGAACTCGAAGTCTTCGCACGGTTTTCCGGCCCGCCACACGCGGCCCCGGACGCTGGCTTGACCGTGCACCACACCATCATGGCCCGCCCGGCGTTCGCCCGCCCGATGGGCTATCCGATGGATCGGCTTCTCGTTAAGCTGCGGGTGGCCACGACCGCGAAAGGAACCGCAACCATGCCGGATGACGCTGACAGCGCCGCACGACGCGAGGAGCTTAAGAAGAACGCTGAGGATGTGGTCGAACGGGCAGCCGGTCTGTCCGAAGAAGTGCTCAAGTCCGTGGAAGCCGGGCAGCGGGCCGCGATCGATGCTGTACGCAAGTTCGTCGACAGCGTCGACGAGGCGCTTCCCGCCCACGGCGAACGGGCGGAGCGCCGCGAATCCGTCGTCGAGGCGGCCTTTGACATGGCCGACAAGCTCGTAACGTCGCAATACGAGTTCCTGCGCAACGTCGTGCGCAGCGCCGACCGGGCGATTCGCAAGACAGACCAGCCGGACGCTCAGAAGTAGCCGGGCACCGGCTCCGGTCGATGTCCCCGTGTGCCGAACGCCGAACCTCGACGAAGACCTTTTGCCGGCGTGCAGCTCGGTGCCATAGTTGACGCAGGCATCGAGGTGGTGGCAGGTGACCGACAGCGCGGCTCGTAGCCGTTCGCGGAGCGACACGTGGGCACCGGCGGGACTGCTCGCCCTCGCCGCTCTCGGCTGGTGGTGGTCGGCAATGCATGCGGCCGCAATGGACGACGACGCGATGCCCGACGGCATGGCGGGAGAACCACATCTGGCGATGTCGTTCGCCGGGTTTCTCCTCGCGTGGGTGGCCATGATGGCGGCGATGATGCTGCCGGCCATCCTGCCGGTGGTGCGCTTGTATCAACGGGCCGCGGCGGCCGGCAACGCGGCGCCGGTCGCCGTTTTCGTCGCGGGATACCTCGCGTTGTGGAGCGCCGCAGGTATCCCGGCGTTTCTGGCGTGGAGTCGGCTGAGTGCTCCCCTGATGCGGGGGGATCCGTGGGTCGGCCGCTTTGCCGGTGCCGTGGCGGTGGCCACCGGGCTGTACCAGCTGACGCCGCTGAAGTCGATGTGTCTGCGGCACTGTCGCTCTCCTCTGTCCTTTTTCCTTCGCCATGGCAAGAACCTCGATCGCCCCGTCGGGGCATTCGTCGCGGGTGGTCGCCACGGCCTGTTCTGCCTCGGCTGCTGCTGGATGCTGATGGTGCTGCTGATCGCTTTCGGCACGATGCATTTGGTATGGATGGCAGCGCTCGCCGGGCTGATCCTGCTGGAGAAGGTCGCACCATTCGGTGAAGCGCTCACGCGCGTGACAGCCGCACTCTTCGTGCTTCTGGGCGCCGTGTTGCTCGTCAACCCGACAGTCGTCACCCATCTCGTCTGATCAGGAGGCAGTCATGACGACAACCGAACAACGCACCCGTTGGTACCTGAAGGGCCGTGGCTACGAGTTCTGCAACTGTTCGCCCGGTTGCGGATGCAATTTCGCCGGGTTTCCCACCTCCTCCGATGGCAGCTGCCGGGCGATGGTTGGCAACGAGATCGTCGAAGGGTCGTGCGGCGACGTCGACCTCTCCGGCGTCAAGGCGATCGCGGTGATCGACTGGCCGAAGGCGATCCATGACGGTGACGGAAGGGCGGCCTTCATCGTCGATCCCGCGACGACCGACGAGCAGATCGACTGTCTGTCACAGATCTACACCGGCCAGCTGGGGGGCGACCCGTGGGCAATCCTCGGCACAACGTTCAGCGTCACCGGCTTGGTCAAGGCACCGATCACGTTCGACGGTGTCGGTATGAAGGTCGAGATGACCGCGGAGGGCGTGGGGCGCGCGAAGGGTGACTCGCTCAAGAATCCGGTCACTGGCGAAGAGCATCAGGCCCAGGTCGTATTGCCGGACGGGTTCATCTGGCGCAAGGGCGAGATCGGCTCGGGCACTTTCGAGGTCGAGGCGGGCGGAATACGCCTGTCCTTCATGGACACCAACTGGATCCTCTACGAATTCGACTGGTCGAACGACTAGCGCCCACCTCAGAAGTAGCGGGGGAACGGGCTCCAGTCCGGGTCGCGCTTTTCCAGGAACGCATCGCGTCCCTCGACGGCCTCGTCGGTCATGTACGCCAATCGGGTCGCCTCACCGGCGAACAGCTGCTGGCCCACCAGCCCGTCGTCGAGCAGGTTGAACGCGAACTTCAGCATCCGCTGCGCCTGAGGCGATTTCGCGTTGATCGCCTTCGCCCACTCCAGCGCGACGGTCTCCAGGTCCGCGTGGTCGACGACCTCGTTGACCGCACCCATCCGGTGCATCTGCTCGGCGGTGTAGGGGCGGCCGAGGAAGAAGATCTCGCGGGCGAACTTCTGGCCGACCTGCTTGGCCAGATACGCGCTGCCGTAGCCGCCGTCGAAGCTGCCGACGTCCGCGTCGGTCTGCTTGAAGCGGGCGTGCTCGCGGCTGGCCAGCGTCAGGTCGCACACCACGTGCAGGCTGTGTCCGCCGCCGGCCGCCCAGCCGTTGACCACGCAGATGACGACCTTCGGCATGAACCGGATCAGCCGCTGCACCTCGAGGATGTGCAGCCGGCCGGCGCGCGCGGGGTCGACGGTGTCGGCGGTCTCGCCGGAGGCGTACTGGTAGCCACTGCGGCCGCGGATGCGCTGGTCGCCGCCGGCGCAGAACGCCCAGCCGCCATCCTTTGGCGAGGGTCCGTTGCCGGTCAACAACACCACGCCGACGTCCGGCGACATCCGCGCATGGTCCAGCGTTCGGTACAGCTCGTCGACCGTGTGCGGGCGGAACGCGTTGCGCACCTCGGGCCGGTTGAACGCCACCCGCGCGGTGCCGTCGGAAACGTGGCGGTGGTACGTGATGTCCGTCAGGTCGCCGAAGCCGTCGACGGGCCGCCACAGCGACGCGTCGAAGGGATGCGATGAGCCGCTTGCGCGAAGAGCCATGTCGTCGTCGCTCAAGGCTGCTGGACTCCGTCCTTGGCGATCGTCTGGTCGCCGCAGGTGATCGACTGCGCGGCCGTCACCGCCGGGTCCTGCGCCGAGGATGCGGAGACGGTGTCCGAGCGGCCCGGCGTCGCGGTCACGCCGTCGAGCACGATCTCGGTGCGCCGCACGGTCCACCCGCCGTCACCGGCCTGGGCCTGAAGCCCGACGAGGTGGCGGCCGCCGCCGAGATCGGCGCACCCGATGCCGGTGCCGGCGCCGCGCAGGTTCTGCAGATCGAACACGAACGGATTGCCCTGCGCATCGACGACGGCGGTGATGTCGCACCCGTTGACCAGGTACAGGTGGGCGCCGCGGCCGTTGCTGACGATCAGTTGCTGCTGCCCGTTTAGCTGGGCGTCGACGAGCATCGCCTGCAGGGGTAACGGGCCGGCGTTGGGCACCTGCACGACGCCGGTACCGGCCGGGGTCGTGATGCCGACGGAACCGTCGCGGCCAACCCACAGCATGTTCCCGTGGCCGACCTGCTTGCTGGCGGCGTCGAGCGGCGGTTTGGTCTGACCGCACGGGCCGGCCGACACGGGCGCGGTCGCGACGGCCGGCGCCAGGGCGAACGTGAGCGCGGTCGCGAGAAGCAGGCGGGCGATCATGAGGCGACCGGGTCGAAACGGAACACCGCGCGCACGTTCGCGGCCCAGTCCGCACCGGGGAAACCTTCGACGACGTAGCGCCGGGGACTTTCCTTTCCGCTGATCGGCAGCCCCAGCCGCAAGATTGCGACGAAGACCTTGTTCATGGGTTTCAGCCACCACGGCGGTCGGACACGCTCGCTGCTGGTCATAACGGCGACGCTACCGCTCAGAGACCCGTCGTCGCGAGCGGTCGCGGTCAGCCGACTGCCCGGCCGGCACCCTCCCAGAACTTCGCGCGCACGGCCTTCTTGTCCGGCTTGCCGAGGCCCGTCAGCGGCAGCGCATCAACGACCACGATCTGCTTCGGTGACTGCACCGACCCCTTGCGCTGCTTGACCGCGGCCTGGATCTCGACGGACATCGCCGTCGCCGACTCCTGGTCGCGCGGCGCGTCCTCACGCAGCACCACGACCGCGGTGACGGCCTCGCCCCACTTCTCGTCGGGCGTGCCGATCACGCACACCTGCGCCACCGCCTGATGCTCGGCGACCACGTCCTCGACCTCGCGCGGGTACACGTTGAAGCCGCCGGTGACGATCATGTCCTTCACCCGGTCGACGATGAACCAGAAGCCGTCCTCGTCCTCCCGGGCGAGGTCGCCGGTGTGCATCCAGCCGTCACGGAAGGTCTCGGCCGTCGCGTCGGGCAGTTTCCAGTACCCGCCCGACAGCAGCGGTCCACTCACAGCGATCTCGCCCACCTCGCCCTGCGGCACCGGCTCGCCGTCCTCACCCAGCAGCGCCGTCCGCGCGAACAGCGTCGGGCGCCCACACGACGTCAGCCGCTTCTCGTCGTGCTCGCCCTTGGCCAGATACGTGATCACCATCGGCGCCTCGGACTGCCCGTAGTACTGCGCGAAGATCGGCCCGAACCGGTCGATCGCCTCCTTCAGCCGCACCGGGTTGACGGCAGACGCGCCGTAGTACACCGTCTCCAGCGACGACAGGTCGCGGGTCCGTGAGTCCGGGTGGTCCAGAAGCGCATACAGCATCGACGGCACCAGCATCGTGGCCGTAATACGTTGCTCCTCCATCACTTTCAGGACTTCAGCGGGGTCGAACCTGCTCAGCACGATCATTTCGCCGCCCTTGACCACCGTCGGCATGAAGAAAGCCGCGCCCGCATGCGACAACGGGGTGATCATCAGAAAGCGCGGGTTCTCCGGCCATTCCCACTCGGCCAACTGGATCGACGTCATCGTCGTCGTGGTCTGCGCGGTCATGATGACGCCCTTGGGCTTTCCGGTCGTGCCGCCCGTGTAGGTCAGCCCGACGATTTGATCGGGCGGTATCTCGGCGGCCACCAGCTCCCGCGGTTCGTACTTCGCGGCCTCGGCGCTCAGGTCCACCGCGACGCCGGCGAGCGCGTCGGGCACCGGTCCGATCGTCAGGACCTGCGTCAGGGATTCGACACGCTCCAGCAACCCCAGCGCCCGTTCGGTGAACATCGGGTTCGGGTCGATGATCAGCGACGTGACGCCCGCGTCCGACAGCACGTAGGCGTGGTCGTCCAGCGAGCCGAGAGGGTGTAGCGCCGTCCGCCGGTACCCCTGGGTCTGGCCCGCGCCGACGATCATCAGCACCTCGGGCCGGTTCAGCGACAGCAGCCCGACCGCCGCGCCGGTGCCGGCGCCCAGCGCCTCGAAGGCCTGAATGTACTGCGTGATGCGGTCGGCCAGCTGGCCGCCGGTCAGGGTCGTGTCGCCGAGGAAGAGCAGCGGCTTGTCCCTGTGGCGTTTCAACGCGCCGGCGAGTAGGTGGCCCGAGTGGATCGGATGGCGCAGGAGCTCGTCCGCCGAGCGCCCACGAGAAGAGGCGACAACCTGAGTCATGCGCTCAAGACTAGAACGTGTTACAGATTTGTCCTATGCCGGGAACTTGTCGCGGATCCGGCCCGCGATCGTCGTCGCCTGGTCGGTGATCGAGAAGCCGCACGCGGACACGTCGATCACCGCGTTGGCGCGGGCGGCGATGGCGTGCGAGCACGACCAGTCGGAGTCCTCGCCGCTCTTGGGTATGGCGCTGATTCCGTTGCTGTCGGTGACGTCGCCGAAGGTCCAGTGCTCTGTCACCTCGGGCCGCAGCACGGTGAACGCCGTGCCCGCGCACCGCCGCCACGCCTCCACCGTCCTGGTGACGTACGTGTTCGCCGCGGCCGCGTCGGGGAACGTCACGACGCCCTGATCGGCGATGTGCAACAACTGCGCGCTGGTGTCGGGCTCCTGCATCACCACGCCGCGGGTTGCGACGAACTTGGTGTCCCGATAGCCGGCCTCGACGGTGTTGAAGGCGGCCCGTACGCAGTCTTCCGGCACGTAGTCGGCGGTGCTCGGGGGCATCTGGGCGTAGTTGTCGTGTACCTCCAGCTCGGGCGCGTCCATGATCGCCCGGACGTCGTCCAGCGTCAGCAGCAGGCCCTCCAGCTGTTGCTCGCCGACGGCGGCGACACCCGGCACGGCAGGCGCCGCGGCCGGCGGGGCTGCCTGGGCGCGTTCGGCCTTGGGCTGCCCGTCCACCGTGGTGGAGCAGGCGCACGCCAAGCCGATCGTCGACGCCACCGCTGCGATCACCAGCACTCGCCACACGTCGCCTCACCCACCTGAGTTTTTCGGTGAGTGTAGGGTGCCGAACCGCCGAAAGCCCGCTAATCCGGCTCTTGCGGCGCGGCCAACTTGTCGCGCGCTCCGAGCGCGGCTGTGGCGGGGCGCACCGGTTGGCGTCGTCGGCAGACGCAGGTGTGGGTTTCCCGGCGGCCGATTTGACCGAGCGGCTGCCACCGGACGTCGCCGCGTGGCACGCTCGTCGCATGACTGAGCGCGCACCCGAACCGCGTTTCCTCGACGACCGGCTCGCGCACTGGGCCAAGACCAAGCCCAACGAGGAAGCGATGAACGACCTCAACCGCAGCTGGACCTGGCGGGAGGTCGACGACCGCGTCCGCCGACTGGCCGGTGCGCTTTCCGAGCTCGGCGTCGGACGCGGTGACGTCGTCGCGTTCCTCGACAAGAACCATCCGGCCGGCGTCGAACTGACGACCGCGGCCGCATCGCTGGGGGCGGTCAACGCGATCATCAACTTCCGGCTTTCGGGCGACGAGCTCGACTACGTGATCAACGACTGCGGCGCGAAGGTGTTGATCGTCGGCAGCGACCTGAAACCGGCGATCGACGAGATCCGCGACCGGCTGCCCAACGTCGAACACGTCATCGAGGTCACGCCGCAGGGCGGCGACGGCGACGAGTACGAAGCGCTGCTCGGCTCCGCGACTCCCGCCGGCCGCACTGCCGACGTCGACCCCGACGACGTGTGCATCATCATGTATTCCTCCGGAACCACCGGCCGGCCGAAAGGCGTTGCGCTGACCCAGAAGAACGTGCTGGCACACACGTTCAACGCGTTCGCCGACTGGGAGCTCGACCCCGGCGACAAGAACCTGGTCGCGATGCCGCTGTTTCATGTGGCCGGCTCATGCTACGCCCAGTACGGGCTGCAGGAGGGCTATCCGATTGTGATGACGCGCGAGCCCGACGGCGCCTCGCTGGCCGGCGCGATCATGCACGGCGCCAATCGGACCTTCCTGGTACCGGCCGTGCTGGCCAAGGTGCTCCAGTCCGGCGATGATGCGGTCAAGCTGTTCGGCGCGCTCAAGACGTACGCCTACGGCGCCTCCCCGATGCCGCTGCCTCTGGTTCGAGAAGCGCTGGAAGCCTGGCCCGACACGGACTTCATCCAGGTCTACGGGCTCACCGAGGTGTGCGGGGCCATCACGCACCTGATGCCCGACGCCCACCGCGACCCCGACCACCCCGAGCGGCTCGTCAGCGCCGGCACATTGATCAAGGACGCCGAACTGCGCATCGTCGACCCGGACACCCTCGAAGACGTGCCCGCGGGCGAGCTCGGCGAATTGTGGTTCCGCACACCACAGCTGATGAAGGGCTATCACAACAAACCGGAGGCGACGGCCGAGGCGGTCACCGACGACGGTTGGTTCCGCACCGGCGACCTCGGCCGGGTCGACGAGGACGGCTTCATCTTCATCGAGGACCGGCTCAAGGACATGATCATCTCCGGCGGGGAGAACATCTACTCGATCGAGGTCGAGCGGGTGCTCGGCGAACATCCCGCGGTCACCGACGTCGCCGTCATCGGGGTGCCCGACGAGAAGTGGGGCGAGGTGGTCAAGGCCGTCGTCGAACTCGAGGATGACGCGACCGAAGATGAGCTGATCGCCTGGTGCCGCGAGCGGCTGGCAGCCTACAAATGCCCGAAGTCGGTGGACGTCAAAGACGAGCTGCCCCGAAACCCCACCGGCAAGATCCTGAAAAAGGACCTGCGTAAGCAGTATTGGGAGGGCCGCGACCGATCCACGGTGTGACCGCAACGCCGGACCTCGCCGACCTGCTCGACCGCCTGCACGTGGTCGCGCTGCCGATGCGAGTTCGGTTCCGCGGCATCACGACTCGTGAGGTCGCGCTGATCGACGGACCCGCCGGCTGGGGCGAGTTCGGCGCCTTCCCCGAATATGAGCCGCCCGAGGCCGCGCACTGGCTGGCCTCCGCGATCGAGGCGGCCTACCAGACGTCGCTGGCGCTGCGGCGCGACCGCATCCCGGTCAACGCCACCATTCCCGCGGTACCGTCCGGGCAGGTGGCCGAGTTGCTGAGCCGGTTTCCGGGGGCCAACACCGCTAAGGTCAAGGTCGCCGAACCCGGTCAGACGCTTGGCGACGACGTCGCGCGCGTGGCGGCGGTGCGCGCGCTGGTTCCCACCGTCCGCGTCGACGCCAACGGCGGCTGGTCGGTGGAGGAGGCGGTCGCTGCAGCGGCGGCGCTCGGGCCCCTGGAGTACATCGAGCAGCCGTGCCGGAGCGTCGAGGAACTGGCCGAAGTCCGGCGGCGCATCGAGGTCCCGGTGGCCGCCGACGAGAGCATCCGCAAGGCCGACGACCCGCTTCACGTGGTGCGCGCCGGCGCCGCCGACGTGGCCGTGCTCAAGGTCGCTCCACTCGGCGGCCCGTCTGCGCTGCTGAAAGTCGCGGAGCAGATTGACGTTCCGGTGGTGATCTCGAGCGCGCTGGACTCGGCGGTCGGCATCGCGGCGGGCCTGCGCGCGGCTGCCGCGTTGCCGACGCTTCAGCACGCCTGCGGGTTGGCCACGGGCCGGCTGTTCGAGGAGGACGTCGCCGAGGCGGTCCAACCCGTCGACGGGTTCTTGCCCGTGGGACCGGTCGCTCCCGATCCGGCGCGGTTGGCGGCGCTGAAAGCGCCGGGGGAGCGCCGCGACTGGTGGATCCGGCGAGTCATCGCGTGCTACCGGCTCACCCGGTGATTTCGGCTGAAAGAGGAGACGACATGCAGATCGCGATCGTGCTGTATCCAGGCTTCACCGCGCTGGACTTCATCGGACCATACGAGGCACTGCGCTGGCTACCTGACGCCCAGGTGCGGTTCGTCTGGCACGAGCCGGGGCCCGTCACCGCCGACTCCGGTGTGCTGGTGGTCGCGGCCACGCACTCGTTCGCCGAAACCCCTTCCCCCGACATCGTTTTGGTGCCTGGCGGGTTCTCGACGATGGAGCACGCCCGTGACCGGAAGCTGCTCGACTGGGTGCGCAGCGCGCACCAGACCGCGACGTGGACGGCTTCGGTGTGCTCTGGGTCGATCATCCTCGCCGCCGCCGGCCTGCTCGAAGGCAAGCGCGCCACCTCGCACTGGGCGGCGCTGACCGCGCTGAAAGCATTGGGCGTCAAACCCGTTGGCGACGAGCGCATTGTTCACGAAGGTGAGATCGTGACCTGCGCGGGCGTCTCGGCGGGCATCGACCTGGGGCTGTGGCTGGCCGGCCAGATCGGCGGAGAGAGCCGCGCCAAGGTGATCCAGCTATCGATGGAGTACGACCCGCAGCCGCCGTTCGACTCCGGGCACATGTCGAAGGCGTCGGCGAGCACGAAGGCCGCCGCCACCGCGCTGATGTCCAAGGACCTCCTCACCCACGGTCAGCTCAAGCCGATGACGCAGCTGGTCTGGGACCGCGCGATCAAAGCGGCCCGCTCGCGGCCGCGTTCTCACCGCCGCTTCGGCGTACCCGCCATCCGCCGAAATCAGACCTAATGCACGCAATTCGCGGGCAAAGCGTGCCGGTAATCTGATTTCGGCGCACGGTAGCGCCCAGGTAACCTCGTCGCCGTGGTGAACCTTGCCTACGACGACCGCGGCAGCGGCGAGCCGGTGTTGTTCATCGCCGGGCACGGGGGCGTGGGCCGCACCTGGCAACCGTTCCAGGTGCCGGCGTTTCTGGCCGCGGGCTACCGCGTCGTCACATTCGACAACCGGGGAGTCGGCGCCACCGAGAACGCCGACGGGTTCACGACGCAGACGATGGTTGCCGACACCGCGGCGCTGATCGAGAAGCTGGACCTGCTGCCGACGAACATCGTCGGCGCGTCGATGGGCGGATTCATCGCCCAGGAACTGATGCTGTGCCGGCCCGAGCTCGTGAAGCGGGCCGCGCTGCTGTGCACCCGCGGGCGCGAGGACCGCACCCGGCAATTCTTCCGGGAAGCCGAGATGGAACTGGCCGACTCCGGCATCGACCTGCCCGTCGGCTACAGCGCGAAAGTGCGTCTGCTGGAGAGCTTTTCCCCGAAGACGCTCAACGACGACGCCGCCGTGCGCGACTGGATCGACATGTTCACGCTCTGGCCTACCAAGTCGACTTGCGGCCTGCGCACCCAATCCGAGATCAGGCCCGAAGGCAATCGGCTGCCGGCGTACCGCACGATCGCCGCGCCGACGCTGGTGATCGGGTTCGCCGACGACCTCGCGGTGCCGCCGCATCTGAGCAAGGAGGTGGCGGACGCGCTGCCCAACGGCCGCTACCTGCAGATCCCCGACGCCGGCCACCTGGGCTTTCTCGAACGCCCTGAGGCCGTCAACGCCGCGATCCTGCAGTTCTTCGCCGACGCATCACTGTGACACCCTTGGTGGTGTGAACCCCTCCACGGCGCAGGCCTGCGTCGTCGTCGACGAACTGGTCCGCGGCGGCGTGCGCGACGTCGTGCTGTGTCCCGGATCCCGCAACGCCCCGCTCGCGTTCGCACTGCGCGACGCAGACTCGGCCGGGCGCGTCCGCCTACACGTGCGCATCGACGAGCGCACTGCCGGGTACCTCGCGATCGGGCTGGCTGTGGCCGACCAAGCGCCGGTTCCGATCGTCATGACGTCGGGTACCGCCGTCGCCAACCTGGGGCCGGCGGTGGCCGAGGCGAACTACGCGCGGGTGCCGCTGATCGTGGTGTCGGCCAACCGGCCCTACGAGCTGCTCGGCACCGGCGCCAACCAGACGATGGAGCAGCTGGGGTATTTCGGCACCCAGGTGCGCGCCGCGATCAGCCTCGGTTTGGCCGAGGAGGGCACCGACAAGATGGCCGACCAGAACGCGCGCTGGCGCTCGGCGGTGTGCCGGGTCCTGGTGGCGGCGACGGGCGCCCGGTCGGCCAACGCCGGGCCGGTGCAGTTCGACATGCCGCTGCGCGAGCCGCTGGTGCCCGATCCCGAACCCGACCTGGGCGCCGTGCCGCGGGGTCGACCGGACGGGCGACCGTGGACGTACACGCCGCCGGTCACGTTCGACCAGCCGCTGGACATCGACCTGTCCCGCGACACCGTGGTGATCAGCGGTCACGGTGCCGGGATGCACCCGAACCTCGCCGCGCTGCCGACCGTCGCCGAGCCCACCGCGCCGCACGCCGAGAACCCGCTGCACCCGCTCGCGCTGCCGCTGCTGCACCCGCAGCAGGTGATCATGCTGGGCCGCCCGACGTTGCACCGGAGCGTGTCGTCGCTGCTGGCCGACCCGGCGGTGCCGGTGTTCGCGCTGACCACCGGTCCGCGCTGGCCGGACGTGTCCGGCAATTCGCAGGCCACCGGCACCCGCGCGGTCACATCCGATGCTCCGAGCGACGGCTGGCTGCGCCGCTGCGCCGAGGTCAACCGCCGAGCCGTCGACGCGGTGCGTCGTCAGCTCGACGCTCACCCACTGACCACCGGCCTGCACGTCGCAGCGGCGGTCGCCGACGCGCTGCGGCCCGGCGACCAGCTGGTGCTCGGCGCGTCCAACCCGGTGCGCGACGCCGCGCTGGTCAGCCTCGACACCCAGGGCGTCAAGGTACGGTCCAACCGCGGCGTGGCCGGCATCGACGGCACGGTGTCCACGGCCATCGGCGCGGCCCTGGCCCACGACCGGAGCGGCAGGGCCGGCGACATCGGACGTGCCCGGACTGTTGCGTTGATCGGCGACCTGACCTTCGTGCACGACGCGTCGGGGCTGCTGATCGGGCCGACGGAGCCGGTGCCGCACGACTTGACGATCGTGGTGTCCAACGACAACGGCGGCGGCATCTTCGAGTTGCTCGAGCAGGGTGACCCGCGGTTCTCCGACGTGTCGTCACGGATCTTCGGCACTCCGCACGACATCGACGTCGGCGCGCTGTGCCGCGCGTACCACATCGAGTCGCAACAGGTGGAGGTCGACGATCTCGTCGACGCGGTCAACACCCCCTCCAGTGGGATGCGGGTCCTCGAAGTCAAAGCCGACCGGTCGACGCTGCGGCAGCTGCACGCGTCGATCAAGGCGGCGATATGAGCCGGTTCGGCGCCGTGCTGGACCTCTTCCGAAACGGTGGGAATTCCGGCGAAGCTGAACCCACGAGACGAAAAGTCTTGTGGCGCGTTAAATTTGGCATCGTGGTGGTGGCGTGCCTGGTCACCTTGCAGTCGATACTGCTGGTCGCCGGAGCGTGGCGCAACGACCGGCAGATCGAGCGGCACATGGGCGTGGCGCGAGCCGAGGTGCTCAGTGCCGGGCCACGGCGTTCGACGATCGAGTTCGTCACGCCCGACCGCGTGACCTACCGCCCGGAGCTGGGAGTGCTGTACCCGTCGGAACTCGCGGACGGCATGCGAATCTATGTCGAATATGACCGCAACAACCCGAATCTTGTTCGGGTGCAACACCGAAACGCCGCATTGGCGATCATCCCAGCGGGTTCGATCGCGGTGGTGGGCTGGGTGATAGCGGCGGCGCTGCTGGTGGGGGTGACCTACGTCGGGAAGCGCTACTTTCACTAGCGGTCGCCAGTCGAGTCTCGATGGCACACCGCGCACCGGCGGCGCGAGCGATTCGCCGGTCGAGTGTCACCAGAGTCGCAGAAGTCGCCTCGGCGACCGCAACGTACGCGGCGTCGTAGCTTGTAAGATTCGCGCGAAGCTCCCACACTCTGTCCGCTACGGTTTCGTAAGGCCACAAGTCAATCGGCAATTCCACGAGATCGGCATGCGCTTGGGCGGCCTGGTCGGCGCTGACGATCTCCGCCAGCTCGTGGCGGCGAAAGATGTTCGCGCACTCGAACGGCAATATCGTCGGCGCGTAAAGGTCCGCGTCCCAGATTATTTCGGCCGCCCATTGTCCGTCTGGTCCGTGATCTGTGAGCAAGGCGACGATTGCGGAGGCATCTGCGACCAGCCGCCGCGTCATCGACGGTCGGCGTCTCGTGCGTCGAGGATCGTGGATGCGCCGACGCGAACCCCGGTAGCTGCTACGCGGGCACGCGCCCGCGTTATCACATCATTGACCGACGGCCTCGCGGCTGCGTCGATCAAGAGACCGCGAAGGTATTCCTGCAGCGACTTGCCGGTCCGGGCTGCGCGCGCCGCAAGTTCGTCTCGGACGTCATCGGGAACAGCTCGGACGGTGATGGCAACCATGCCTGCATTCTAGCTGCATTGCTGCTAATATGCAGAATCCACGGTTCGGGGCCGGCGCGATGGACCGACGTAGGGCCCTGATGGTCGTTAGACCGGGCGACCGCTCAGCGCTTCGTCTGACGGTCTGTCGGCTGGACCGGCGCCAGCGCCGGCACGGCGACGGAACATGTCGAGCATGTTGGGGTCTCTGTTGATCGCCGGAATGCGGCTTCGCAGACTGCGGAATGCGGGGTCGTTGAACAGCGCAATGACGTCGGAATTTCTGGACAGATCGATATTCGACTGCCGAACCCAAATCAACAGGTCAGATAGCACGGGCAGGATTCCGTCCACGTCGCCCTGCGCCCATCGATCCCGGTATTTCTGCGCGACGCCTTGCCATTGCATACGCGCCACATCGCTGTGGTTGATTCCGAGGCGCATCATGCTCGCGATTGCACTGGCCAGTTTGACACGAAGGCGGGCAGCGCAATCCGGATCGTCGGATCCGCTTACCATTAGCCCCCCGACTACGTTTGCTTGCGGCATATCCCGGCTGACGGTACCTGAAATCTCGACTTGCGGCATAACTATTCATTAAGAATCTGTGATTCCGCGGATTTCGCGTGTCGTATTCCTGCAGGCAACTCGGCGGACAGCCGGGCCTGACATGCTTTCGGCGTGCGAGTTGCCATCGTCGCGGAATCGTTTCTCCCAAACGTCAACGGCGTCTCCAACTCGGTGCTCCGCGTCCTCGAGCACCTGAACCGCACCGGTCACGACGCCATCGTCATCGCACCGGACAATCCGCGTGGCGAGCGACGGGCCGCCACCGAGCACGACGGGGTGCCGGTGCATCGCATGCCTTCGCGGATGTTCCCGAAGATCACCTCGCTGCCGCTGGGTGTGCCGCGGCCCGGTATGGTCGGGATTCTGCGGTCCTTCGATCCGCACGTCGTGCATCTTGCGTCGCCGGCGCTGCTGGGATACGGGGGGCTCCAGGCAGCCCGCTTGCTCGGACTGCCGACCGTCGCGGTGTTTCAGACCGACGTCCCCGGTTTCGCGAAGAGCTACGGCATGGGCGTCGCGTCGCGGCTGGCCTGGGCATGGTTCCGCCACCTACACCGGCACGCCGACCGCACGCTGGCACCGTCGTCGTCGGCAATGGAATCACTTGCTTCACAAGGCATTCCGCGGGCTCACCGGTGGGCTCGGGGCGTCGACATCGCCGGATTCGCACCATCGGCGCGGGATGACTCGCTCAGGCGCTTGTGGTCGCCGGCGGGCAAGCCGATCGTGGGATTCGTCGGCCGGCTGGCGCCGGAAAAGCATGTCGAACGGCTCGCGGCGCTGCGAGATGACGTGCAGCTGGTGATCGTCGGTGACGGCGTCGACCGCGGCAAGCTCGAAAAAGTTCTGCCCGCAGCAGTTTTCACCGGCGCACTCTATGGCGCGGAGCTAGCCGCTGCGTATGCCAGCATGGACGTGTTCGTGCATCCGGGTGAGCACGAGACGTTCTGCCAGGCAGTGCAGGAGGCACTGGCCTCTGGTGTGCCGGTCGCGGCGGCGAATGCAGGCGGCCCGCGTGACCTCGTCGTGCCCGGCCGCACCGGCTTGTTGCTGGATGTCACGGACTTCGAACGCCAACTGCCCGGCGCAGTCACGCATTTGCTCCAGGCGCGCTCGCACTACGCGCCGGCCGCGCGGCGCAGTGTGCTACAGCGCACGTGGCCTGCGATCTGCGACGAGCTGCTGGGCCACTACGAGGCCGTGCGAGGCCTCACACGGGCTTCGGCCGCCTGATAGCTTCGGCGTCGTGGGCCGCGCGACGCTGGACAAAGATCCGCACGAGGTCGCGTCGATGTTCGACGCGGTGGCGCGGCGTTACGACATCACCAACACGGTGCTGTCGCTGGGGCAAGACCGGCTGTGGCGGCGGGCAACCCGCAAGGCGTTGGACGCAGGGCCCGGCGACAGCGTTCTTGATCTCGCGGCCGGCACGGCCGTGTCGACCGAAGAGCTGGCCCGGTCGGGAGCATGGTGCGTCGCAGCGGATTTCTCGGTCGGCATGTTGCAGGCGGGCAAGACCCGGGCGGTGCCGAAGGTGGCGGGCGACGCGACACGGCTGCCGTTCGTGGAGCAGACGTTCGACGCGGTGACGATCAGTTTCGGGCTACGCAACGTGGTCGACCACGAGGCGGCGCTGCGGGAGATGGCGCGGGTGACCAAGCCGGGCGGGCGGCTGGTGGTGTGCGAATTCTCGACGCCGACGAATCCGCTGTTGCGCACCGTGTACAAGGAATATTTGATGCTGGCGTTGCCGCGGGTGGCGCGCGCGGTGTCGTCGAACCCGGAGGCGTACGTCTACCTCGCGGAGTCGATCCGGGCCTGGCCCGACCAGGCCGAGCTGGCCCGTCGCATCCAGCGTGCCGGCTGGTCGGGAGTGCGGTGGCGCAACCTCACTAGCGGCGTCGTAGCCCTGCACGCCGCCACCCGCGCCCCGTAGTGGCGCGACCGTGCGTGTCTGTACCCCGACACGCCGGCGTTTGACGTACAAGCGTGCACGTTCGCGGCGGGGTGAGCGTGCCGGCTAAGTGCGCTCGTCCCAGATCCGCGCGCTGTCCGGACCGACGTTCGGGTCATGGGTCTGCTGGAAGTTGCGTCCGCCCCGGCCGAAGGTGGCGATCACCGCGGCCGGCACCCCGGATTCGAGTAGCGGCGTGGATAACCAGGTGCACGGTCGCACGTGAACCAGATCGACAGCCGCGGCTTCGTCCTGGGCGTCGTAGAAGTACGGGCCCTCGATGCGGCCCAGCCAGAACAGGCCGTCGGTGTCGCGGGTCCACACCAGCGAACGAGGTGGGACGTCGGCAAACCGCGCGATGCGGCGAGCGAATCGCGCGCCGTAACACTCGTCCGCCAAAGCGAGGGCCGTCGGCAGATTTGCCGGCGGCGGTGTGAGAAGGCCGCCGAAGCCGCAGAGGTTCAATCGTCTTGCGCGGTCGATCGTTGCGCGGACAGCGACGTCGTGCGGGCGTGAGCGCATCGGCGCTCGGTAGACGTTGACTGTCACCCTCGCCGGCCGCGAGCGTGCGCTGTTGCAGACTGTTCGACGGCGTGTCGGCCTACAGACACGCCCGCTCGCGCCACGGGTATGCGGCGGCTCACGAGAACGGCGGGCGGCGAT
>Ga0210086_1000191_pt1 | contig 38859 bp, 37 predicted proteins | sample China_Galinas_PW_3_FD_184867 | JGI IMG/M metagenome (GOLD analysis project Ga0210086, IMG submission 184867) | Wetland microbial communities from San Francisco Bay, California, USA, that impact long-term carbon sequestration - China_Galinas_PWB_D2... | ecosystem: Environmental > Aquatic > Marine...
TTGGTCACGCCGTCCCACTGCATGCGGACCTGCGTTCCCCCTCTTGACGTGTCAATGGCTACGCGATCCGACAGCGCCTTCATCAGCGGAATTCCCCGGCCGCGACTCCGGTTCGGCTTGGGATTGGGTGCACGCCAGACGCCTTGGTCGGAGATCGTGGCCGTCAGGCTGCCGACATTCGGGTCATAGTGTGCGAGCAGATCTATCGTTCCCGGCGAATTCGTGGTCAAGTACGCGAATTCCGCGGAATTGGCCAACGCTTCGTTGATCGCCAGCACCAGATCACTGGCCCGGATGGGATCGATGTCGAAGAATCGCTCCAGCCACCCGGCGAACTCTTCCCGGATGCGAGAGACGCTTTCGGCGTCGGCCGCGATGCCGACGCGCTGGAAACGCTCGGCGTTAGCGACGTGGGCCTGAGACACGGAATCGATCATGGCAACAGCTGACTACCCAATGGCGTGGCTGTCTATGCGCTGAGTGCCGACAGTGCCTCGTCGCGGGTGGCGTACAGCTTGATCAGATCGGCGATACCGACGAGTTTGAGCGGACGGCTGGTCGCCGGCCCGTCAGCAACCACGCAGAACCGGATATCCGGGGTCACTTCGTCGTGGACCGCGACCAGCACACCCATTCCGGCCGACGCGAGAAACTCGATGTTCGTGAAGTCAATCACGAGACCGGCGGGCTTCTGGTCGAGAGCGGCCCGGATGGCCTGCTCCAACTGCGGGGCGGTCAGCATGTCGACGACGCCCGAAGCGGACACGACCGCGACTCGACCGACCCATTCCTCGTCGAGGACGCAGCTGGTCGCCTGTGTCGCGTTTTGTTCGTCCACGGTCACCTCCCGTGTGGTTTCCCTGGTGCGCTGGGCGCAGGGGGCGCGGAGCCATAAGCTCGCGAGGCTGCGGTCTGAACCTGCAAGGTCAACAAGTGTCGTTTGCGCCGATGACGGCACAACCAGGAACAGCGTAACGCAGAATCCTGATACCGCTGTTCCCGCGGAACGAAACGCGCCCCACCGCGCTCGCCAGGGAGTACGCGGGCGCCGTGGCGCTTCAGTTCATCTGCGAGTCCAGCAGCCCGCGACGCACAGCAGGCCCGATGTTGGACATGACCTGTTGAAGCAGGGCGTCGTAGGTGGCGCCGTCATTGACGAGGTCGTCTCGGCCCTGGTGGTGCAAGTACGCGTCGAAGCGGCGGTCGATAGGCCAGTCTGCGTAGATCGGCTCGGTGAATTCGGATCTCAAGAAGTCCCATGCGATGGCGTCGAGTTGTTGCGGTGTGAATTCCATGTGACCGGCTGCCGACATCCCCGAATCCCTTCGTCTGTGGTAACGCCATACTCTCGCCACTGAGCCAACCGCACATAGAGACAAAAGTCATCAAAATTCCCGTGTCAGAACGGTGAGGGTTTTCTTGGGTTCGGCGGCGCGGGCGCGTTTTCGGGTGGCATCATCACGCCGCGGCTCGTTGCCAGAGGATGCGGTGTTGGTTGCCGCGGCAGGGCAGCTGTGGTGGCGGCCTCCACGATTTCCTGCAGCTGCGTCTTCCCGGTGGGACCATCGACTTATGGACCAGGACGACCCCGAGAAGCGCATCGCCGAGCTCGAACGACAGTTAGCTGAGCCGCGCGCCGCCGGCGACCGCAGCACCAACCGGGTCTCTCAGCGCGGCGCTCCACCCACCGGCCGATCCGAGTCGACGACGGGCGGTCGCCTTACGCCAGAGCAGGTTCGCAACGTGGCTTTCTCGAAGCCACCCCTCGGAAAACGCGGCTATAACGAAGACCAGGTTGACGCGTTTCTCGACATCGTTGAGGAGCAAATGAAATCTCAGTAGGGCGCTCACCGAGAACACCTGAGTGATCGATGTATCGAATAAATGGTCCCCGGCTCTTCAGCGAGGCCGGCGGTCATGCTGTTGTTGCCACTATGTCTCGCCACAGCGTCTCGGCGTCACGAATCGAGTCTGCCAGTGGTTGGTCGGTGTCGAGGTGGAAGGCGTCGCGCCAGTCCTCACCGGCACGGATCAGCGCTTCGGCGATGGCCGGTGTGGCATCGGAGGCACCGCCCGGAGGTCTTCCCGCTACTCTGGCTGCCGCCGTCTCCGGTGAGGCCACGCAGAGGATTTCAGACAGCACCGAGTGCGTGTCCGACGCGAGCTGTCGCGCCGCAGCACGGTGTCGGGGGTCCCGCCAGGTGCCGTCCAGGATCACCGACCGGCCGCCGGCGATCAGCAGATGTGCGTGGCGCAGCACAGCGTGGTAGACCTCTCCGACGTTCTCCGGTGAGTACAGGCCCCGATCGAGCTCCCCGCGCGACCCGATCACCGTGCCCGACTGCTGCAGTTCGCGTCGCACGTCGTCGGTGGAGACCACCTGCGCGCCGACCCGCTCGGCCAGCCGGCGCGCCAGCGTCGTCTTGCCGGTGCCCGGCCCACCGCCGACGAGCACGAGTCGCACTGCGCCCGCGCGCAGGTGGTCGATCGCGATGTCGAGGTGGCGCACCGCGTCACCGGCGGCGTCGGGATGGTCCTGACCCACCCGGATGCAGTCGACCTTCGCGCGGACGACGGCCCTGTAGGCGATGTAGAAGTGCGTAAGCGACGGCGGCGCGACATCGCCGCTCAGCCGAGCGTAAGTCGCCAGGAAATAGTCAGCGAGCTCCTTGCTGTCGTGGAACTCCAAATCCATTGCCAGAAAAGCGGCGTCGTCGATGACGTCCACGTGGCGCAAGCTGTCGTCGAACTCGAGGCAGTCCAAGATCTCCACCTCGCCGTCGGGCAGGCAAAAGATGTCGTCGGCGAGAAGGTCGCCGTGTCCGTCGACGATGCATCGGTCTTCGACGCGTGCGGTGAAAAGGACCGACCGGCCGGCGATGAACTGCGTGGCCAGTTGTTCGAGCTCGGCAACCGTGTCGGCAGGCAACACGGTGCCGGCGAACCGCTTCAGTTCAGCGATGTTCTCCTGCCACCGCCCGTCGACCGCACCGACCTTGCCCTGCTCGTCGATGGCGCGGCCCCGGTCGGCACGGCCGTGAAACCGTGCGAGCTCGTCGGCGACGCGCTCCAGCGCAGCGGTCACCGGCTCGTCGTGGCGCACCCTGGTCGACAGCCGGCAGGCGTCGGGGTAGCGGCGCATCACCACGACCGGTTCCGCGGCGCCGGACGGATCGGTCAGGTGCGCGACGCCCAGATACGTGTCCGGCGCGAGCCGGCGGTTGAGTTCCACCTCGCGCTCGCATGACCGCTCGCGGCGCTCGAGCGTGGAGTGGTCCAGGAAGTCAGTGGTGATGGGCTTCTTCCCTTTGTATGCCCTCTCGCCGACGAGAACCACCACGCCGGTGTGCGTTTCGCGGATTTCGGCATACGGGGTAGACGCGTTAGCCGCGGCACCGGTGGTCCTGGTCTGTCCCATGGTCATATTCTCCGATTGCCGGATACCCGAAACGATAGTGGGCCGGAGACCTGAGGCAGCGGGAACGTCGGCGAGCAGGCCGGTGACCAAGGACTCTGGTGCCCGGTTGACTTGTGTTTAGGGTCGGAAACGGACGGGAGGGCGTGATGAACCGACCAACGGTGGACACCGAAGTGATCACGAAGGCCATCATGCTGGCGTGCAGGGCGCCGTCGCTGCACAACAGCCAGCCCTGGCGTTGGTTGGTCGGCACCGGCGAGGTCGACCTGTTCAGCGACGACACCCGCACGTTGCGCGCCACCGACAGCTCGGGGCGCGAAACGCTCATCAGTTGCGGCGCCGCGCTGGGGCACTTCCGGATCGCGATGGCCGCGGCCGGCTGGGACACCAACGTCGACCGGTTCCCCAACCCCAACGAACTCGACCATCTCGCAACGGTCGACTTCTCCCCCGCTCATTTCGTGACGGCCGCCCAGCGTGAGCGCGCCGACGCGATCCTGCTCCGCCGGACGGACCGACTGCCCTTCGGCGCACCCACCGATTGGGACTCGTTCGAATCGGTGTTGCGCACGACGTTCGATCCGACGGTCGCGAGCCTGGACGTGTTGGCCGACGACGCCCGCCCGACGCTGGCCGAGGCGTCCCGCCTCACCGAGTCGCTGCGCCGCTACGACCAGTACTACCACGACGAACTGCGCTGGTGGACAGAGCCATTCAGGATGTTCCAAGGTTTGCCGCACAGCGCGCTGGTCTCCGAGGAGGAGAACGCCCGCGTCGGGGTGAACCGCCAGTTTCCGGGCGGCGAGCACAGTGACCGGCGTCCGGAGCAGTTGGCGGATCAGGCGAAGATAGTCGTGATCTCGACGCCGGAGCACACCCGCGCCGACGCGCTCAACTGCGGCGAGGTGCTGTCCACGGTGCTGCTCGAGGCCACGATGGCGGGTCTGGCGACGTGCCCGCTGACCTCCATCACGGAGTTGGCGGAAAGCCGGCAAGCCATCGAGAGGCTGATTGGCGACGGCGGCTTCCCGCAGGTGCTGATCCGCATGGGCAGGGCGCCGGCCCTCGAGCACCCCCCGGCGCCCACGCCACGGCGCCCACTGAGCGAAGTCATGCAGATGCGTCGTTGAGTTCGGGAGGAGCAGATGAAAGCGAAAGTCGGCGACTGGCTGGTGATCAAGGGCACCCGGGTGGACGAGGCGGTTCAGCGCGGACTCATCACAGACGTGCATTCGGCCGACGGCTCGCCACCCTACGTCGTGCGCTGGCTCACCACCGACCACGTGGCCATTGTCTTCCCGGGTCCCGACGCACTGATCGTCACACCGGAGGAACAGGAGGCCGCCGACGAGCGGGCCCGGTGCCGTGCCGCGTCGGTGCAGTCCTCGATCATGCACAAGAGCCGGTGACCCCGGTTCGCGACGCGGTGCGAGTGTCCAACAAGCGCCCGCTGAACCCTGTCGTCATCGACCCGAAGATCGAACTCGCGGATTCAGGAGAGTGAGATGGCCCAACCAACAAGCAGGACCGGCATTCTGGTCGGCGCCGACGGATCGACGGAGTCCGACGCCGCGATCCGCTGGGCCACCACCGAGGCGGTAATGCGTCGGGCTCCCCTGACTCTGGTGCACGTGCTGGCGCCCGTGGTTACCACATGGCCGATCGGGCCGGTGCAAGCCAGCATCACCGAGTGGCAGGAGGACAACGCACAGCAGGTGCTCGGTCGGGCGACCAAGACGGTTCAATCATGCGCCGCCCAGTCCGAGCTGCCCGACGTCCACACCGAACTTCTGCGCGAGGAAATCGTGCCGGCACTCGTCGAGGCATCCAAGGACAATCAGATGGTGGTCGTCGGCAGCCACGGCACCGGGGTGCTGGGCCGCGTGCTGATGGGGTCGGTCACCGTCGGCCTGCTGCATCACGCGCACTGCCCGGTGGCGGTGATCCACGGCGACCAACAGCCCTCCCGCGACGCCCCGATTCTGCTGGGCATCGACGGATCGCCTGCCTCGGAAGCGGCCACCACACTGGCCTTCGACGAAGCCTCGCGCCGCGGCGTCGGCCTCAGCGTCCTGCACGCGTGGAGCGACGTGGGGGTCTTTCCGATTCTGGGCATGGACTGGCGGGAGTACGAGAGCGAGGGACACGAGGTCATCGGCGAACGCCTGGCCGGCTGGCAGGAGCAGTACCCCGACGTCGCCGTCCGGCGGCGCCTGGTCTGCGATCAGCCTGCGCAGTGGCTGATTCGGGAGTCCGAGCACGCCCAGGTGGTGGTCGTCGGCAGCCGTGGCCGGGGCGGATTCCGGAGCTTGCTTCTGGGTTCGGTGAGCTCGGCCGTAGCGCAAGCCGCGGCCGCTCCGGTAATCGTGGTCCGAGGCGATCGGGTGGACTAGCGCCCTCGCGCGACGATCACCGGTGTGCGAGCGCCGTGTGCCACGGCCGAACTGACTGAGCCGAGAAGCATCCCGGCAAAACCTCCGCGCCCGTGGCTTCCGACCACGACAAGCTGCGCCACTTCGGAGCGCTCGATCAAGTGGCGGGCCGGGTGGTCCCACACCACCACGCGACGCACCGCAACGTCCGGGTACCGCGCTGACCACCCGGCCAAGCGCTCCGCCAAGGTCTTGTCGGCGGCCACTTCCAAGGCCGACCATTCCAGGCTCGGGACCGACGATGCGTCCGCGTCGTTCCATGCGTGCAAGGCCACCAGCTCCGCACCCCGCCAAGATGCTTCGTCGAAAGCCATGGCGGTAGCGAGTTCCGAAGACGCAGAACCGTCGATGCCCAACAGCACCGGACCGCCGGGAACTTCGGGCCCTTCGTCATGGATCACGGCGACCGGGCAGTGCGCATGGTGGACGAGGGAGGTGCTGACCGATCCCAGCAGTGTCCGGGCCAGCGCGCCCTGTCCCCGACAGCCCACGACGACCATGTCGGCGTCCTTGGACAGCTCGACCAGTGTCGGGATGGGTGCCGAGAACACCATTTTGGTGCTGACCCTCAAGCTCTCGAGTTCGCCCTCGGCGACTTTGACCGAGTCGGCGAGTACTTGCTGTGCTTCCTCTTCCTGCCACCGCGTCAACTCTTCGGGGACCGGGGCCGCGGGCCACGCCATCTCTGTCAGCCCGGCCGTCGGCGTCGTCCGGGCGTGGACCACAGTCATCGACAGATTGCGCGTGGCTGCTTCTCGGGCTGCCCATCGCAATGCGGCGTTGGACGGGGCCGATCCGTCGACCCCGACGAGGATTCGCTGATGCGCGCGGTGACCGGTCATTCCACCGCCCTTCTGAGGTGAGCAGTCTGTCAACGACCTTAGGGGCCCGACCGCCGTCGGTCATGAGTCCTTGGTCACTTAGCCGGTGATCCGACGGCATCGATCGACGCAACATCGAAACCACCGTCGACAGCCGGCGCCGCGTTTACGCTGCTTTCGGGAGGCTCGTGATGGACCGCGCGAACTGGGTGCCGCCGCTGCGCGACGAGGAAGTCGAGATCACCGCTGGGCCGGTCGCGGTGGCCGGCCATCTGACGATTCCGGTGAACCCGAAAGGAATCGTCGTCTTCGCGCACGGAAGCGGAAGCAGCAGGTTCAGCCCGCGCAACATCTTCGTCGCCGACGTCTTGACCGCGGCCCGATTCGCGACGTTGTTGTTCGACCTGCTGACGCCGGCCGAGGAAACCAACCGCGCCAACATCTTCGACATCGAACTGCTGGCGCGCCGGTTGGTCGACGTCACCGAATGGCTGGCCACCCATTCGGACACGGCCTCGTTGCCGACCGGGTTCTTCGGAGCCAGCACCGGCGCGGGCGCGGCGCTGCGGGCGGCCGCCGACCCGCGAGTCGACGTGCGCGCGGTCGTTTCGCGCGGCGGCAGGCCCGACCTTGCGGGCGAGTCGCTTGCGCGGGTGCAGGCTCCCACCCTGCTCATCGTCGGCGGCCGCGACGAGGTGGTGCTCAGGCTCAATCGACTGGCCCAACAGGCGATTCCGGTAAAGTGCCGGCTCGCGGTCGTCCCCGGCGCCACCCACCTTTTCGAGGAGTCCGGCGCCCTCGAGAAGGTCGCGGAACTGGCGCGGGACTGGTTTGTGCAGCACCTGTGAAACCGCCAATGAAGAGGCCTGCAAGCAATGGACTTGAGTCCCTACCGCCGGGCCCGGCCGAGTGGTCGGATGGTGGTGTCAGCATTTCGAGACCCGACTGATGCGGCTGGAGGCGCCATGAGTCACCGAGATAGCGGCGGTCAGGTCAAGTCGTGGACCGTCGAGATCGAGATCGACGAGCACGAGAACAAGACCCGGGCCAAGGCCCGGCTACAGTGGCGGGGCAGGGACTTCGTCGGGATAGGTGTGGCCCGCCGGAATCCGGCCGACTACAACGTGTCTGAGATCGGCGACGAACTCGCAGCAGCCCGTGCGCTGTCCGACCTCGGGCATCAGTTGCTTGTCGTGACCGCGTCGGACATCCGGGCCGTCACCCACGAGTCGGCCAACCTGCACTGAATAGGAGCGGGTAATGACGCGTGCGGCACCCCGGCGGGTGTTCCGCGACCGTCGCGAGGCGGGACGGATACTCGCGCAGCTGCTGACGGCGTACCGGGGCAGGGACGACGTCGTCGTCCTCGGGCTGCCGCGCGGCGGCATTCCGGTTGCGTGGGAGGTGGCGGCGGCTCTCGGGGCGCCGCTGGACGCGTTCGTGGTGCGCAAACTCGGGGCTCCGGGCCACGAGGAGTTCGCGGTCGGCGCTTTGGCCAACGACGGACGCGTCGTCATCAATGACGACGCAGTCCGCGGCCTCGGGATCACTCCCCAGCAGTTGCGTGACGTGGCCGAACGTGAAGGGCGCGAACTGATCCGGCGAGAAGTCGCGTACCGCGGCGGGCGCCACCCGGTCGGTGTGACGGGCAAGGCGGTCATCCTCGTCGACGACGGCCTGGCCACCGGCGCCAGCATGTTCGCGGCAGTGCAGGCACTGCGCGAGGCCGACCCGGCCGAGATCGTGATCGCAGTGCCCGCGGCCCCGGAGTCGACCGTTCGGGAGTTCGCCGGCCTGGTCGACGAAGTCGTGTGCGCGAGCATGCCGACGCCGTTTCTGGCAGTCGGAGAATCCTTCTGGGATTTCACCCAGATTAGCGACGACGAGGTGCGCGAGCTGCTGGCCACGCCGACCACCGGAGTCGCGACAGCGGTCGTGACGGCGGCGGAGACTCCGGCGGAGCTGGTCACCCGGGTCGCCGTCGACGCCCCGGGCGGGGTGCCGCCGACGGAGGCTTTGGAGGAGCTGATCGGAGACGCCCGGATCGTGCTGATCGGCGAAAGCTCGCACGGCACACGCGAGTTCTACGAAGCTCGTGCCGAGATCACCAAGTGGCTGATCGAGGCGAAGAGCTTCTGCGCGGTCACCGCCGAAGCCGACTGGCCCGACGCGTACCGGGTGAACCGCTACGTGCGCGGGCTCGGCGGCGACGCCACCGCCGAAGAGGCGCTCAGGGGTTTCCAACGCTTCCCCGCCTGGATGTGGCGCAACGTCGTGGTCCGGGACTTCGCAAGCTGGCTGCGCCGGCACAACGAGAGTTGCGAGCCTGCCCACCGGTGCGGCTTCTACGGTCTGGATCTGTACAGCCTGCACCGGTCGACGCAGGAGGTGATCGCCTACCTCGACAACCTCGACCCGGTGGCGGCGGAGCGGGCGCGCAGGCGATACGCGTGCTTCGACCATGCCTCGGCCGACGACGGCCCGGCGTACGGATTCGCGGCGGCGTTCGGCGCCGGCTTGTCGTGCGAGAAGCAGGCGATCGAGCAACTGGTGGAAATGCAGCGCAACGCGCTGGATTATGCGCGTCGCGACGGCCTGCTGGCCGAAGACGAGTTGTTCTACGCGCAGCAGAACGCCGTCACCGTTCGCAACGCCGAGGTGTACTACCGCTCGATGTTCAGCGGCCGAGTCACGTCGTGGAACCTGCGCGACCAGCACATGGCTGAAACCCTCGACGCGCTGCTTGCCCATCTGGACAAGACCAGGGGCGACGGACCCGCCCGAATCGTGGTGTGGGCGCACAACTCTCACGTGGGCGACGCCCGAGCCACCGAAATGGGCGCCGATGGGCAGTTCACGCTCGGCCAGCTGGTCCGCGAGAAACACGGCGACGGCGCGCGACTCATCGGGTTCAGCACGTACAGCGGCACGGTCACCGCGGCGAGCGACTGGGGCGGGCCGGCCGAGCGCAAGGTTGTGCGCAACGCGTTGAACGGCAGCATCGAGGAGTTGCTTCACGAGACCGGCAATCCGTGCTTTCTGGTGTCGCCGAGGCTGCGCCGCGACGCCGCCGAGCCCCTGTCGCTCGTCCGGCTGGGCAGGGCGATCGGGGTCATCTACTTGCCCGCCACCGAGCGGCAGAGTCACTATTTCCATACTCGGCCCGCCGACCAGTTCGACGCGATCATCCACATCGACGGCACGTGCGCGCTCGAGCCGCTCGAGGCGACCAGCCTGTGGGTGGAAGGTGAGACGCCAGAGACGTACCCGACGGGCCTGTAGCCCCAGCACGTACCGAAGAGAGGGAGAGTCACCGCCTCATGGAATCAGCGGGCGAGCGCACCGAATACGGAACGACGATCGTCACGCTGACTATGAACCCCGCACTTGACGTCACGACGAGCGCCCAGCGTGTCGGCCCGACGGACAAGGTCCGTTGCCGCGGTGTGCGTTACGACGCGGGCGGCGGGGGCATCAACGTCGCCCGGGTTGCCCGCGTGCTCGGCGCCTCGGTGTCGGCGGTCTTTCCGGCGGGCGGACACACCGGCGATCTGGTCACCACGCTCGTCGCCGAGGCAGGCGTTCCGTATCGCCGCGTGGACATCACCGAGTCCACCCGGGAGAGTTTCACGATTGACGAGGAATGCAGCGGCCAGCAGTACCGATTCGTGCTTCCCGGTCCTCGCCTGTCCTTCGTCGAGCAAGCCAGATGCCTTGACGAGCTGGGTGACGCGGCACGGTCAGCGGAGCTCGTGGTGGCCAGCGGCAGTCTTCCGCCGGGCGTTCCGGCAGATTTCTACCAGCGGGTAGCCGACATGTGTCGCGAACTCGGCGTGCTGCTGGTTCTGGACACCTCCGGCGGCGGTCTGCGCCACATCACCTCCGGGGTGTTCCTGCTCAAACCCAGTGTGCGGGAACTGCGCGAGTGCTGCGGCCGCGACCTCACCACCGAGGCGGACCAGCTGGCCGCCGCGCACGAGCTCATCGACTCCGGGATCGCCCAGACGGTGGTGGTGTCACTGGGTTCGAAGGGCGCGTTGCTCGCTACTCCACATGGCGCTCAACGGTTTTCGCCGGTTCCGGTGCGGGTTCTCAGCGGCGTCGGCGCCGGCGACGCGATGGTGGCGGCGATCACGGTCGGCGTCGCGAGGGGATGGTCGCTGAGCAAGTCGGTGCGCTTCGGCATCTCAACCGGAACGGCGATGCTGATGACACCCGGCACCGCGCCGTGCCACCGCACGGACGTCGAGCGGATCTTCGAGACAACCCCCGAGCCGGAGGACGTCAGCTAGCCGACTTGTCCGCCGAAACGCACGTTTTGCAGAAGAAGTGCGAGTAGGGCTCTGCATAACGTGACTCTCGACGCTACCCCGGCGGCTGGCGGTAAACCGCAGCGCCCGCGATGATTCCGGCGCCGGCGGTGACGAGCAGGATGTGCGCCTCCACCGGCACGCGGCCGAGGGCCTTCTCGAGTGCGGCCGCCAGCGACGCGGTGTGCGTGCGTTCGTCCTCGGCGACGATCACCCGCTCGGCCGGCACGCCGAGCCGTGTCGAAAGGGCCGCGGAAAAGCCGGGCCGGGCGGGAGCGGCGACCACGAGGCCGATGTCGGATGGCGTCAGTGCGCAGTCGCGCAAGCAGGTGTCCGCGGCTTGCGCCGCAGCGGCTGCCATCCGCGCGTCTAGTTCGGGCGCCACGTGAAACCGCAGCACGTTGCGCGCATTCTCGGATCCCACGGTGGCGCTGAAGTTTCCGCCGTCGTCGGGATCGGTCACCCATCTGACGGGGCCCATCCCGAAGTCGTCGTCGGTCCAGCGGCACAACAGTGCAGCACCCACGGGCGAGAACGGAAAGTTGCGGCTCATGCCGCGGCCGGGATCGGCGTCGCTGGCGGTGACCAGAGCGTAGTTGATCGTGTGTGAGCGCAGGAAGCCGTCGGCGATCTGCAAGCCGGTGAGCACGCCGCACGTGCCGTTGGCGATGTCGAAGGAAAACGTGCCATGCGCATTGGCGTGCGGGTCTTCGGGATTGGCGCCGACGTCTTCCTGGATCAGCGCGGCCAGCGCGGGCTCTCCCAGGTTCTTGTCGCGGTAGATCCCGGCGTTCACCAGAAGATCGAGGTCGTCGGCGTCCCGCTGCGCCGCGCGCAGACACGACTTCGCGGCCGCGACCGCCAGGTGCAGTGCGCTGTGCCGGCCGCCCCACCTCGGAAGCCACCCCGCGCAGGCGATCTCCACCCGATCAATGATGGTGCCCATAGCGGTTCACCAGATCCTCGTCCACGGTCACGAGAACGACGCCGATCTCCAGACCCGATGCCAGTGCGATGAGTGCGATCGTCTCGCCGGGCAGAATTCGTCCGGCCTCGAACTCTTCGACGAGCGCCACGGTGTGCGTGGTGGACGCCGTGTTTCCGTAGCGGTCGACGGTGATCACCGCGTCGTTGCGCGGACCCTCGCCGAACTCTTCCGACATCTTCGCCATACCCTTGCGTATCGCTCGGGCCGACGTTTGATGCGTGATCACGTGGTCGACGTCGTGGATCGCGATGCCCGCCGCGTCGAGCACTTCGTGCAGCAGCAGCGGGGTGTCGCTGATCGCGGCCCGCTGAATTGCCCTGGAGTCGGTGAACATTCGGGCGCCGGGGTCGCGGCCCTTCGGATACGCAAGGCACAGTCTGCTGTGGTCGGCGATCGTGGTGAAGCCCGCCAGGGTTATCGCGCCCGGCCCGGGGCCTGCCCTCTCCAGCAGCAGCGCCGCCCCGGCGTCGCCCAGAGTGAGGCAGGCCAGTTCCTTGCTCATGATCGTACGAATGTGACGGGCGGCGTTGCGCCCCAGCGGGGAGATGTACTCGCCGCTGACCACCAGACCCCGTTCGACGATTCCCTGCCGTATCCAGTTGTTGAGAATCGTTACCCCGGTGAGCATCCCGGCGCACGCATTCGAGACGTCGAACGTCATCGCGTTGGTTGCGCCGATCGCGTGTGCGACGGCGACGCTCATCGTGGGCTCCAACCACTGGCTGAGGCCGCCGTGGAACTTGGTGATGCTGCAGTTGATCACGACGTCGAGCGACGCGCCGTCACTTCCGGCCGTGGTCAAGCAGTTTCGCGCGGCCGCGGTGGCCAGGCTGTAGGAGTCTTCGTCGCCGACGGAGACGCGCCGCTCGTGGATGCCGGTCAGCCGCTCCAAGTCGATGTGCGTGTGGTGGCGCGTCGACGACATCAGCTCGTCGGTGGTGAGCCGGGTATCCGGAAGATTCCGGCCCGCCGCGGCCAGCCGGCAACGGTACGGTGCCCGGGCCGCATCCTTCGCGTCGTCCATCACGAGCCAGTGCGTGCCGATGAGCCTTGCCTCCTTTCCGTTGCCGCGAAGATCTCCGCCACCGCCGCGTCCACGACAAGCGGTACGGCTGCCGCGACGTCGGGCGTCAACCCGACGCCGTAGCCCGTCTCATCCGCCTCGACGGCGAACACGACGACGTCATCGGGCATCCGGTGCAGCGCGTCGCCCAGTGCGAACAGCGTCGCGACGTCCACCCCGTGCGAGCTCACGGCGGGCGACCCCACGAGTTGGTTCCCGGCGCAGCGGTGAATTCGGCCGGCCCGGCCCGGCGCGGCGACCACCGCGTCGATCAGCACGGCAAGCCGCACGCCCGCCCAGGCGTCCAGCACGGCGGCCGGATCGGCGGCATCGGTCAGCACGCGAACGCCCGGAATTCCGCGGGCCTCGATGGCTGCGGCGACAGCGGGCCCGACCCCGTCGTCGCGCCGGAAGCTGTTCCCGATGCCGATGACGGCGACTGTCGCGGTCACGTCCGTCGCACCGTCAGGGTCAGGAAGTGCGCCGAGCAGGAGATGCAGGGGTCGTAGGTGCGAATCAGCCTCTCGCACATCGACGTCAGCTCGTCGTCGGCGGTGTCGAGGTTCCCCGACACGAGCCGAGCCATGTCGGCTTCGATGGCCCCCTGATTCTGCGAGGTGGGCGGCACGATGGTGGCCGCCGTGATCAACCCGTCCTCGCCCAGCTCGTAGCGGTGGTACAGGAGGCCACGGGGCGCTTCGCTGACCCCATGGCCGACGCCGGGCCGCGGCGGGACGTCGACGAACGGCCGCGCCGGACGCTGGTAAGCGCCGATGATCCGCAGCGCCTCTTCGATCGCGTAGACGACCTCGATCGCCCGAACCACGATGGCCTGGAACGGGTTGCGGCATTGCGATGCCAGGCCTGCGTCGGCGGCGGCCTGCTGTGCGATCGGCGAGAGCAGCGACGAGTTCAGCGAATACCGCGCCGGCGGACCGGTGAGGTGGGGCCGGCCGTCGAGGGTCGCGTGCAGCGCGGTGGAGTGCGGCACCTGAGATTCGACGACGTGATCGCAGAACTCGGCCACACCGAACGGCGCACCGGCGCTGCGCACGATGGTGCCGTTCTCGATCGGGTATCGTCCCGGCTGCGTGAGCGAGAGCATTTCATGCTCGAATTCCAGCTCGGGGAACTCGAATCCGCTGACCCACTTCGCGGTCCAGAGCGCGTTGTCGAGCGCGTGGCGCAACTCCTCGGCCATGGCGTCCAACTGGCGCCGCGTCGGCACCGAGTAGAACCCGCCCAGTCGCACGTTGATCGGATGAATCGAGCGCCCGCCGACCAGCTCCATCAGCCGGTTCCCGGCCTTCTTCAGCGCCAGCCCGCGTTCCACCGCCTCTCGATGTTCTGTGGCCATGCTGATCGCATCCGGGTAGCCGAGGAAGTCGGGCGCGTTCAACAGGTAGATGTGCAGCGCGTGGCTGTGAATCCACTCGCCGCAGTAGAGCAGCCGGCGCAGTTCGACCAGCGGGGGGTCAACCGCTACGCCGCACGCCTGCTCGAGCGCGTTGCAGGCGCTGATCTGGTAGGCGACCGGGCAGATGCCGCAGATTCTGGCGGTGATGTCCGGCGGCTCGGTGTATTTGCGGCCGCGCAGGAATGCCTCGAAGAACCGCGGCGGCTCGTAGATGTTGAGCTCGACGCTCTCCAACGCGCCGTCGCGCAGGGTGACGTTGAGGGCGCCCTCACCTTCCACCCGGGTCAGGGTCCCGACTCTCAGCGTGCGGGTCTCGGTGGTTGTTTCTGCGGTCATTGCTCACCTCGCTCGGCTGCGAACTGTGCGACGTTGAAGGTCGAGTAAACCCGGTCGACGTCACCCTCGGACATGCCGTCGCGCCGCAGCACCGGAAACAGCGCCAGCGTGTTCGGTGTCGCCGCCGGTCCGAAGCACCCGTAGCAGCCGCGGTGGTGGCGCGGGCACAGCGCGCCGCACCCGGCGTGGGTGACCGGTCCGAGGCACGGAATACCTTCGGCCACAGCGATGCACGTCACACCGCTGCGTTTGCACTCGGTGCACACCGTGGCCGCCGGCAACTTCGGCTTGCGCCCGATCAGCAGGGCGGCCAGCGTGTCGAGGAGTTGGCCGCGGTCGATCGGACACCCGCGCAGTTCGTAGTCGACCTTGACGTGTGCCGACGCCGGTGTCGACGTGGCCAGCGTGTCGATGTATTCAGGCTTGGCGTAAACCACCGACGCGAACTCGGCGACGTCGGCGAAGTTGCGCAGCGCCTGCACGCCGCCCGCGGTGGCGCATGCCCCGATGGTCACGAGAATCTTCGACTGGTCCCGGATTTCGCGGATGCGCTGCTCGTCGTGGGGTGTGGTGACAGAGCCCTCGACCAGTGAGACGTCGTATGGTCCGCCGACCATCGCACTCGATGCCTCGGCGAATGTCGCGATCTGCACCTGCTCGGCGATCGTCAGCAGTTCGTCTTCGCAGTCGAGCAGGGTGAGCTGGCAGCCGTCGCACGACGCGAACTTCCACACCGCGAGCGTGGGGGCGGCCATTACAACTCCTTCACCACGAGCAGCGGGTAAGCGACGTCGTAGTCCACCACGGGTCCGTCGCGGCAGAGCAGCAGCGGACCGAGTTGGCAATGGCCGCACCAGCCGATGCCGCACTGCATGTTGCGCTCAAGTGACACGCGAATATGGTTGACGTTCAAGCCCTTTGCCAGCAGGGCCTCCGCGCTGAACCGCATCATCGGCTCCGGACCGCACAAGAACGCGATGGTGCGATCCGGCGTGAGCGTCAGCCGGCGCAGCGGCCCGGTGACCAAGCCGACCTCGCCGTGCCAACCCTGCACGGGAACGTCGACCGTGGCGTACACCTCGATCGACCGGTCGCGCTGCCACCGGCCGAGCTCGTCGTTGAACAGGAAGTCGTTGCGCCCCCTCGCGCCCGCGATCAGCATGACCTTGCCGTAGCGGTCGCGCTGGGCCAGCGCGCCGACGACCACCGGGCGCAGCGGCGCCAAACCCACTCCGCCCGCGACGATCACGAGGTCGCGGCCCTCCGCCTCGTCGAGGCCCCATCGGGTGCCGAATGGGCCGCGAACACCCACCGCCGCGCCGGGGCCGACGGCACACAGTGCACGGCTCACCGCGCCGACGGCGCGGATCGTGTGCATGATCGTGCCGTCGGTGACCGTCGGGTCACCGCTCACCGAGATCGCGATCTCGCCGACCCCGAACGCGTACAACATCATGAACTGCCCTGGCTGCGGCGTCGGCAACGCAGCCGAAACCGGCTCCAGACACAGCGTCACCGAGTCGCCGTTCTCGACAACGCGCGATCGGACGCGGTACGGCGTCGGGGTCATCGCGAACGTCGGCGACGCCGCCTCCCGGACGGCGCTGTCAACCATCGTCGGCCCGTCGCACCATCGTCGTGATCTCCTCGGTGATGTCGATGCCGGTGGGGCACCACGCGATACACCGCCCGCATCCCACGCAGCCCGACATCTGAAACTGGTCGTGCCACGTGCCCAGCTTGTGCGTCAGCCAGTGCCGGTAGCGGGAGGGGCCGGACTGGCGCACGCTGCCGCCGTGGATGTAGGTGAAGTCGAACTCGAAACACGATGCCCAGTGCTGCCAGCGCTCGGCGTGGTCACCCGTCAAGTCGCTGATGTCTTCGGTGCTCGTGCAAAAACACGTCGGGCAGACCATCGTGCAGTTGCCACAGGTCAGACACCGGCTCGCCACCTCGTCCCACTGCGGCGACTCGCGGTTGCGCATCAACAGCTCCCGCAGATCGACCGAGGGCATCTCGCGGCCCATCCGGTAGGTCGCGGCCTCGACTTCTTTTCTGGCCGTGTCGATTTCGCCGGTGTCCGCGGTGCGGTGCGCTATCTCCGCCAGCACATCGGCGCCCTGTGGACTGCCGACGTCCACGAGGTAGGTCGGCGCGTCGCCGTCGAGCCGCTCGGTCAGGGCCAGGTCGTACCCCGGACCGGCGGCCGGGCCCGTGCCCATCGACGCGCAGAAGCACAGGCCGCCGGGTTCGGTGCAGTTCACCGCGACCACGAAGACCTGCCGTCGGCGACCGACATACGAACTGTCGGGATGCTGCGAGCGGCCCAGCACCCCGTCGAGCGTGTGGATCGCGGCCAGGTCGCATCCGCGCACACCGAGAAACGCGTAGCGCGGCGACTCCTCCGGTTGGCCGTCGGCAACGTCGTCGACGCCGTCTCGGCCGCCTGACCACAACCGCTGCCGCGACGGGTGCAGGAACTGCTTCCACGACTGCGGCCCCGACGAATGACCGAATGCGGCGGCGTCGCTGCGGCGTCGCAGGCGGTACTGGCCGGGCGCGGTGTCCGCGCCCCAGCCGCGGGGCAAGTCGTCGGCGGAGTCCAGTTCGGCGAGCACGATCGCGTTGTCGCGCAGTGTCGGTCCCACGACGCGGTATCCGCGCTCGGTGAGAACCTCGATCAGACGCTGCAGCCCATCGGTTTCCACCATCACGGGCTGCGTAGCACCTGAATCATCCATTTGCATGATCCTGTCGCGAGTATGACGGCGGCGATAGGGGTCTTGGCCATGACCTTACGGCCAAAAGGCCCTACGGCGGCACCGGACCGGGGACTTATGGTGGAGGCGATGCGCCAACAACCCGCGCCGCGGTCGGTCGTCGTCGGAGTCGACGGCTCGAAGGCAGCCATCCACGCCGCGCTGTGGGGCCTCGACGAGGCCCTTAGCCGCGATGTTCCACTGCGTCTGCTGTACGCGGTCGATCCCGGAGATGCCGCGCAGGAACCGCAACGGGCCGCCCACAAACTCGCGGTCGGCGAGACCGCGACGCGTGAAGCCGTGACGGCGATCGAAGCAACCGGCAAGCCCGTCAAGATCGAGGTGGAAATCGATCAGGACCGTCCGGTCAGTGCGTTGGTCCGGGCGTCGCGTCCGGCCGCGATGATCTGCGTGGGTGCCATCGGATTTCACCACTTCCAGCCCGGACGGGTCGGGTCGACCGCCGCCGCGGTTGCCGCGTCGGCACACTGCCCGGTGGGGATAATCCGCGCGCATGAGAGCGGCCACCGCCCGCACCACCCGGGGTGGATCGTCGTCGAGGCCGACAACTCGCCAAACACCGGTGTGCTGCTGGAGGCGGCGGTGGACGAGGCACGGATGCGCGGCGCGCCCCTGCGCATCGTCACCTGCTGGCAGTCCCGGGTCAGCGATATCCGCGGCTCGCACGGTGTGGCCGACGCGAACCGACGCGTGCAGGCGCAACTGGACCGGCGGCTTTCGCGGTGGACTCACCACCATCCCGGTCTGGACGTGCAGTCGGTGGCACTGCGCGGCAGCGTCATCGACTACCTGGCCGACAACGTTCATTCGGTCCAGCTCGTGGTCGTCGGCGCCCGCGACCATCGCACCGTGGCCGAGCTCGTCGGGCCGTCGGGCTCTGCCACACTGCGCCATACCAACTGCTCAGTGCTCGTGGTCGATCAGCAACACTTGTGAGTTCGGCGGCCGATTGGGCCATGATTGGCATGCGCGTGTCGTCCGGCGGCGCACCCTGAGCTGAAAGGGTTGGCCATGGTGAGGGTCTTTCTGGTCGATGACCATGAGGTCGTCCGTCGCGGGCTGTTCGACCTGCTCGATGCCGACCCCGAGCTCGAGGTGGTGGGCGAAGCCGCTTCGGTGGGCGAAGCGCTTGCGAAAATCCCGACGGTGGAGCCAGACGTCGCGGTCCTCGACGTGCGGCTGCCTGACGGCAGCGGAATCGAACTGTGCCGCGAGCTGCTGTCCGACATGCCGGAACTGCGCTGCCTGATGCTCACGTCGTTCACCTCCGACGAAGCGATGCTGGACGCGATCCTGGCCGGCGCGAGCGGATACGTCGTCAAAGACATCAAGGGCATGGAACTGGCCAAGGCGATCAAGGATGTCGGCGCGGGCAAGTCGCTGCTGGACAACCGGGCGGCCGCCGCGCTGATGGCCAAGCTGCGCGGCGCGGCGGAGCGGTCGGATCCGTTGTCCGGGCTCACGGCCCAGGAGCGGACGCTGCTGGGGTTGCTGGGTGAGGGACTCACCAACAAACAGATCGCGGCGCGGATGTTCCTCGCCGAGAAGACGGTGAAAAACTACGTGTCGCGGCTGCTGGCCAAGCTCGGGATGGAACGCCGCACGCAGGCGGCGGTCTTCGCCACCAAGCTCGATCCGGGAAACCGTCCCGCCGGGTAATCGCCGGAACTTGCCGGCAATTCTGCGTTGACGGTGCCACGATGGTGGCGTGTCCGACCGTTCCAGCCGGCGCGTGACTCCTCTGCGTACCACCTTGTCCCAGCTACGACTGCGCGAGCTGCTGGTCGAGGTCCAGGACCGCGTGGAGCAGATCGTCGAGGGCAGAGACCGCCTCGACGGGCTCGTCGAGGCCATGCTGGCGGTGACGTCCGGCCTGGAACTCGACGACACGCTGCGCACCATCGTGCACACCGCGATCGAGCTGGTGGACGCGAAGTACGGGGCGCTCGGGGTGCGCGGCCACGACCACGAGCTGGTCGAGTTCATCTACGAGGGCATCGACGAAGAGACGAGAGCCAAGATCGGGCGGCTGCCTGAGGGCCGCGGAGTGCTCGGGGTGCTGATCGACGATCCGAAGCCGATCCGCCTCAACCACATCCTCGAGCATCCCGACTCGGTCGGGTTTCCACCCAACCATCCACCGATGCACACGTTCCTCGGTGTGCCGGTGTGCATCCGCGACGAGGTCTACGGCAACCTGTATCTCGCCGAGAAGGCGGCCGGCCAGCCGTTCAGCGAGGACGACGAGGTGCTGGTGCAGGCGCTGGCCGCCGCCGCCGGCATCGCGATCGACAACGCGCGGCTCTACGCGAAGGCGCGCGCCCGGCAGTCGTGGATCGAGGCCACCCGCGACATCGCCACCGAACTGCTGTCCGGCACCGACCCCACCGGGGTGTTCCGCCTGATCGCCGACGAGGCGCTGCAGCTGTCCGCCGCTACCGCGACGTTCGTGGCGATTCCCGTCGATGCGGAAGTTCCCGTCAGCGATGTCGCCGAGCTCTTGGTCGTAGAAACTGCCGGCGACACCGAAATCACCGCTTCGCAGACGATTTCGGTGGCCGACACGGCGGTCGGCGAGGTCTTCACCCAACGCACGCCGCGCCAGCTGGAATCGATCGAGCTCGCAACGAGCGGCGTCGACACCGACGGCCCGGCGCTGGTGCTGCCACTTCGCACCTCCGAGACCGTGACCGGGGTGCTTGTGGCACTGCGGCACAAAGGTGAGCAACAATTCGACGGCGAACAGCTCGACATGCTCGCCGCCTTCGCCGACCAGGCTGCGTTGGCGTGGCAGCTGGCCACCACCCAGCGCCATCTGCGCGAACTCGACATCTTGAGCGACCGCGACCGGATCGCACGAGACCTGCACGACCACGTAATACAGCGGCTCTTCGCCGTCGGCCTGACGCTGCAGGGCACGATCCCCCGCGCGCGGTCAGCCGAAGTGCAGCAACGTCTTTCGAACTGCGTCGACGACCTGCAAGCGGTGATTCAGGAGATCAGGACCGCGATCTTCGACCTGCACGGCGCCTCGGCTGGCATCACACGGCTGCGGCAGCGGCTCGATGAGGCCATCTCTCAGTTCGCCACGGCCGAAGTGCGGACCTCGGTCCACTTCGTCGGCCCACTGTCCGTGGTCGGCGCGGCGTTGGCGGACCACGCGGAAGCCGTTGTGCGCGAGGCGGTCTCGAATGCGGTCCGGCACGCTGATGCCAGCACTTTGCAGGTCAGCGTCGCTGTCGGGGACAACCTGCGCATCGAGGTCGTCGACAACGGCAAGGGCATCTCCGGCGACATCACCGGCAGCGGTCTGAAAAATCTTGCCATGCGCGCACGCGACGCCGGCGGCAGCTTGTCCGTGGAGGCCAACCCCGGCGGCGGCACCGTGGTGCGGTGGACCGCGCCGCTCGAATGAGCAACTAAGACCGCGCGACGATAACCGGCATCCGCACGGCGTGAACCACCGCGGAACTGACCGACCCGAGCGACAACCCCGCGAAACCTCCTCGGCCGTGGCTGCCGACGACGAGGAGCTGGGCCGACTCGGAGTGCTCGACGAGCTGGCGCGCCGGCTGGTCGCACACGACGACGCGATTGACCTTGACATCCGGATAGCGCTCCTGCCAGCCGGCCAACCGCTCCGCGAGCACAAGCTCCTCCTGGGTCTTGACCACCGACCAGTCAAGGCCGGGCAATTCGACAACCGCGGAGTCACTCCAGGCATGCAGGGCCACCAGCTCGACGCCCCGGCGGGACGCTTGGTCGAACGCAATCGCCGTCGCCGACTCCGATGCCTCCGAGCCGTCGACCCCCACCAGCACAGGCGCTTGCCCGGGATGCGGCATCAACGGGTCCTCGTCGTGGATCACCGCGACCGGGCAGCGGGCATGATGGATCAGCCCGGTGCTCACCGAGCCCAGCACGACCCGGGCGATCGCGCCTCGGCCGCGGCTGCCCACCACGATCATCTCGGCCTGTTCGGACAGCTCAACCAGAGTGGGCAGCGTCGGGGAATAGAACACCTCGGTGTTAATCGTGAGCGGCCGGTCGCCACCGCTGTTTTCCTGCGCGACCCGGATGGCTTCGTCCATGTAAACGCGGGCCTGCTCTTGTTGCCAATCTTCGAGCTCGACGGGCACCGGCGCGGGCTGCCAGGTGGCCAGGATCGGGTTCAGCACATACACCAGCGTCAGCGGCACATTGCGCAGTGCGGCGTTCTTTGCGGCCCAGTAGACGGCGACCTTTGCGGTGTCGGATCCGTCGACCCCGACGAGGATGCCGCGGTCGGGTGCACCAGCTGACATTTCAGCCTCCTTCGACAATGCTTTCCGAAGACGCCTTCCGAAGATGCCTTCCCCGGGACCTGTTTAGCATCGTGTCATGGCGACGAAGCCTTCGGTCCCAGGCGGCCGGCGCGCGCCGGGGAGGACCACTGGCCGTCCACCCGAGACGACTGTCTTCGCTTCGTTGACGGCAAGCCCCGCGGGTGACGAAGGGCATGGGTAAATCCGGGTCGCCGGGATCGGTTGTCGTTGGCGTCGACGGCTCTCGCGCGGCGGTCGCGGCGGCGAAATGGGCCGTGGTGGAAGCGGTTTCCCGCGATGTGCCGCTGCGCCTGGTACATGTCGCCGACGTCGAGCCGGTCAGCCTCTCGGATGCGCTGCGCGACGCAACGGCCGCGATCGCAGCTACCGGACAGCCGGTCACGGTCGAGACTGCGACGCTGTCGGGACGCGCCGGCACGGCGCTCATCGAGGAATCGCTTGGTGCGGCGATGGTCTGCGTCGGGTCGTCCGGGATCGGCCGGCTGGCGCGCATGCTGCTCGGCTCCACCGCAGCCGCACTGGCCGAGCGCGCGCACTGCCCGGTGGCGGTCATCCGCGCCGACAACGAGTTGAAACCAATCGCCGGCGGCTGGATCGCGGTTCCCGCCAGCGGCGACTTCGACACCGACGCGGTCGTGCACCTGGCCATGCAGGAAGCACGGTTACGCGGCGCGCCGGTGTTGGCCCTCGGTTCCCAGGCCCGGATTTCCCGGTGGGCAAAGCGATATCCCGAGATGAACGTCCGTTCCGTCGATCCCGGCGTCGGGATCGTCGGGTATCTCCACACCACCCGCGAGCCAATACGATTCGTCGTCCTCGGCCACGCCGACACCGGCGACCTGCCGCGAATCGTCGGCGCGCACAACCGGCCGGGATGCTCGGTGCTGGTCGTTCGTCAGTGAGGCTGGTTGCCGAGCAGTTCGACGACGTCCTCCAGCGGGCGACGCGGTGTCGCGGGTAGCGGTTCGGCGTTGACCGGCGCCCACCCCACCCGCAACAGCATCTGGGCGTAGCCGCTGCCACCGAAGACGTCCTCCTGCACGGCGGCGCGCGTGTCGGAGACCTCGAGCGGCTCGGTCACCGGGCAGCTCGCCAGACCCAGCGCGGTCGCGGTGAGCAGCACCAGGCTCGTCGCCTCGCCCGCGCGCAGGCGCGACAGCTCGCTGTCGTCTTTGGTGCCCAGCGCGAGAACCACGGCGTTGTCGTCGGCAGGGGACGTGTCCTCCGGCTGGGCAAGAGCGGCGCCTGCGAACAAGCGGCCGGGGATGACCGATGCCGGGTCCGAGGGCGGTATGTTGCGCGCCGGCACACCGGCCAACGACGCGTACCGTCCACTCCACGCGGTCAACTCGGTCAGATAGTCGTGATCGACAGCGTGCGCCGCCACTGCTTCGGCCACGATTCGCTGCAGCTTCGGCAGCGACTCCACCTGACGCAGCATCACTCCCGCACGTGCCGCCCGCGCACCCATCAGACCGATGTCGGCGTCGGGCACCGGCCAGGAGCTGTAGTGCCGCCGGTCGGTCCGCCGCCGCGGAATCGCAGCGGCCAGCGCGACATCCAGCTCGCCGGCCGGTTGGCGGGACACCTCGACGGCGGCAAGGTGGCGGGGCTCCGCCGGATTCGGCAGCCGGTGCACCTTCGCATGCCAACCCATCGCCGCCAGCGCGACGACGCAGTGGTGCAGCGAGGCGCCGCACGACAGGATCAGGTCACGTCGGTCCGGATCGATGCCGGTCAGGTGCATCGACGGGTCTGCGTACAGATGCAGGCTGCGCGCGCCCACGCGCCAGTGCCATGGTTGCGAGTTGTGAACCGACGGCGCACGGGTGGCGAGCGCCATCACCGCACGTACTGTCTCGGCGTCAGGGAAATAAGCGCTCATGGAATACCTGCTTTCACGGAGTGACCCTGCACTCAGGCTGCCTTCGCGCATGGTTGCCGGGTAGGGAAAAAAGACCCTTATTGACGGGGCTGAAGGGCGACCAAATCGTCAGCGTGTACCGCCGGGCGGCGCAGCTCGGGCGCCAGTTCGGGCGTCGACCGCCCGATCATCGCGGCCAATTCCGTTGCGTCGTAGGCGACGACGCCGCGCGCCACCACGGCCGCATCGGGGCCGTGCAGATCGACCACGTCACCACCGAAGAAGCGCCCCGACAGCGCGGTGATGCCCGCCGGCAGCAGGGACCGGCGTTGCTCGGTCACGGCCCGCACCGCCCCCGCGTCGAGAGTCAGCGCACCGGCCGCCTCGGCGGCATAGCGCACCCAGAACCGGCGGGCCGACATCCGCGACCGGCGCCCGGCGAACACCGTGCCCACCGACGCGTCGGCCAGAGCCGTCGCGGCGTCGGAAGCCGCAGCCAGCAGCACCGGAACGCCGGCATCCGACGCCAGCAGCGCCGCCGAGAGCTTGGACGCCATCCCGCCGGTGCCCAGGTGGGTGCCGCGGCCCGCCACCACTCCGTCCAGGTCCGCCGGACCGCCGACCTCGGGGATGAAGCGCGCGGCCCCTTTTCGGGGGTCCGAGTCGTAGAGCCCGTCGATGTCGGACAGCAGCACCAGCGCGTCGGCGCCGACCAGATGCGCGACGAGCGCCGAGAGCCGGTCGTTGTCGCCGAACCGGATCTCGTTGGTGGCCACGGTGTCGTTCTCGTTGACAATCGCCACCGCGCGCAGCGCACGCAGCCGGTCCAGCGTGCGCTGGGCGTTCGTGTGCTGCACCCGCTGGGCGATGTCGTGCGCGGTGAGCAGCACCTGGCCCACGGTGCGGTGGTAGCGGGCGAACGCCGCGCTCCACGAGTTGACCAGCGCCACCTGTCCCACGCTGGCTGCAGCTTGCTTGGTCGCCAGATCCGTCGGGCGGCGGGTCAACCCGAGTGGTTCCAGTCCGGCGGCGATCGCACCGGAGGACACGATCACCACGTCGGAGCCGGCCTCCAAGCGCGCCTCGATCGCGTCGCCGAGCTTTTCCAGGCGTGCGGCGTCGAACATGCCGGTAGGCGTGGTCAGCGCGGTGGTGCCGACTTTCACCACCACGCTGCGAGCCGTGCGCACCGCCTCCCGGGCCGTCACGGCGCGTCCCGTTCGCTGCGACGCTCACGCCGGGCCGCTTTGCGTTCCGAGGCCGACGTTCGCTCGGTGCGGTCCAGCCTGACGTCGGTGCCGCGGCCGGACGGCGTCACGTCGACCCCCGCCGGGGTCTGCGGCTCCCAGTCGAACGTCACGTCACCGATCGTCACCTCGCATCCCGGTGTTGCGCCCAGCCGTAGCAGCTCGTCCTCCACGCCGAGCCGCGCCAGCCGGTCGCCGAGATACCCGACGGCCTCGTCGTTGTCGAAATCGGTCTGGCTCACCCACCGTTGCGGCCTGGCACCGCGCACCACGAACGCACCCGCACGCTCGGGCGCCCGTGCGACGGTGAAGCCGCTGTCATCGACGGGCACCGGCCGGATCACCGGCCGGCGCGGCGGAGCCGCGGGGTGCGCAAAGCGGTAGTCCGACACCATCGTCCACAGCGCGAACGTCAACGGCCGCAACCCTTCCCGGGTCTGCGTCGACACCTCGACCACCGGCCACCCGAAGCGCCGGTGCACCTCGTCGTGGACGAACTCTGCCAGCTCGCGGGCCTCCGGCACGTCGATCTTGTTCAGCACCACCGCGCGCGGCCGATCAGAGAGGTCGACGAGCGCTGAATCTGCTTGCAGTGTAGGCGAATACGCGGCGAGTTCGGCTTCCAGCGCCTCGACGTCGGAAACCGGGTCGCGGTCGGGGTCGGCCGTCGCACAGTCGACCACATGCACCAGCACGGCGCACCGCTCGATGTGCCGCAAAAACTCCAGACCCAAGCCGCGGCCCTGCGCCGCTCCGGGAATCAGCCCTGGCACGTCGGCGACGGTGAACGAGTTCTGCCCCGCCGAGACCACGCCGAGGTTGGGTGTCAACGTCGTGAACGGATAGTCGGCGATCTTGGGCTTGGCCGCCGACAGCACGGACACCAGTGACGACTTGCCGGCCGACGGAAACCCGATCAAGCCGACGTCGGCGACCGACTTCAGTTCCAGAGTCAGATCGCGGGCCTGGCCCTTTTCGCCGAGCAACGCGAAACCGGGCGCCTTGCGTGCGCGAGACGCCAGTGCCGCGTTGCCCAGTCCGCCCCGGCCGCCCTGCCCCGCCTCGAACGTGGTGCCGGCGCCGACCAGGTCGGCCAGGATGCGGCCGTTCTCGTCGAGCACCACGGTGCCGTCGGGCACCTTGAGGTGCAGATCCTGGCCGGTGGCGCCGTCGCGGTTGCCCCCCTGCCCCTGCTTGCCGCTCTGCGCGCTGACGTGCGGGTGGAAGTGAAAGTCCAGCAGGGTGTGCACCTGCGGATCGACCACCAGGTACACGCTGCCGCCGCGGCCGCCGTTGCCACCGTCCGGGCCGCCGAGCGGCTTGAACTTCTCCCGGTGCACCGACGCGCAGCCGTTGCCGCCGTTGCCGGCCCGTACGTGGATCACGACGCGGTCGACGAACCTGGGCATCGGTGGTTCCTTTCACCGAGAGTCACGTTTTGCAGGAAAAGTCCGAGTGCGGCCCTGCAAAACGTCGATCTCGGCGCGGTCAGTCCGCCGCAGGGACGATGCTGACCATCTTGCGGCCGCGCTTCTCACCGAACTCGACCGCACCCGCGGCCTTGGCGAACAGCGTGTCGTCGCCGCCCCGCCCGACGTTGACGCCGGGGTGGAAGTGGGTGCCGCGCTGGCGGACCAAGATCTCGCCGGCCTTGACGATCTGGCCGCCGAACCGCTTGACGCCGAGCCGCTGGGCGGCAGAGTCGCGCCCGTTGCGGGAGCTGGATGCGCCCTTCTTGTGTGCCATGTCTATCGCCTCGTCACTTGATTCCGGTGACCTTCAGCACGGTCAGCCGCTGACGGTGACCCTGCCGCTTGTGGTAACCGGTCTTGTTCTTGAACTTGTGGATGCGGATCTTCGGGCCCTTCGTGTGCTCGAGCACCTCGCCCGTCACCGCGACCTTCGCGAGCTTGTCTGCGTCGGTGGTGACGTCGGAGCCGTCGACCACCAGGGCTACCGGCAGTGTCACGGTCGCGCCGGGCTCGACGTCGAGCTTTTCCACCTTGACCACGTCGCCCGCGGCCACCTTGTACTGCTTGCCGCCGGTCTTGACGATTGCGTAGATCGTCTTGCTCTTCGCGTCCGCAGAAGTCGCCATCGTTCCTCTTTCTGGGCACGCGCCACCTTCGGGGCGCGTGCGGGTCTGGGGCTCTGTCGCCGGCCCGTCTCGTCACAGGGCCTGGCGACAACTGGTCAAGGGTACTTGACCAGCGCCTTAAGGGTCAAACGGCTGCCGTCAACCCTCGTGGCTGGGCGGACCTGCCGGCCGAGCCGCGGACCGCCGCGGCCTCCGGGCGTTGCCGACCGACAGCGGCGTGCTCGACTCGACAGAGTCGTCGTCGGAGTCGATGTCGATGTCCAGGTCGTCATCGAGGTCTTCGTCGTCCTCGTCGAGGTCGACGTCGATCTCTTCGTCGTCCTCATCGGAATCGTCGGAGTCCGACTCGTCCTCGTCCGACTCCTCTTCGTCCTCATCGGAATCGTCGGAGTCCGAATCGTCGAGGTCTTCCTCGGCGAGTTCGACGACGGCCTCCTTCAGCTCGTCCGCCGACTCGGCCGCCTCGTCTGAGTCCTCCTCGAAGGCCTCCTCGTCCTCGTCGGTGCGGGCCGCGGCCATGGCCTTGAACAGGGGGTGCTCGCCGGGCGCGTGTGCGGGCACCTTAACGATCGCCGGCTCCTCGGTGCGGGCCTTGCGCGAACGTTTGCCGCGGCGTCCGCCCGACTCCTTTCGGCCCGCCGGGGCCGACTCGACGGGATCGGCATGTAGCAAGATCCCCCGGCCGGCGCAATGCGGGCAGGGCGTCGAGAACGCTTCGATCAACCCGGTGCCCAGACGCTTGCGGGTCAGCTGAACCAGCCCCAACGAGGTCACCTCAGACACCTGGTGGCGGGTGCGGTCCCGGGCCAGCGCCTCGGTGAGCCTGCGCAACACAAGGTCGCGGTTGGACTCCAGCACCATGTCGATGAAGTCGATCACCACAATGCCGCCGATGTCACGAAGCCGCAGCTGCCGGACGATCTCCTCGGCTGACTCGAGATTGTTGCGGGTCACGGTCTCTTCGAGATTGCCGCCGGAGCCGGTGAACTTGCCGGTGTTGACGTCGACAACGGTCATCGCCTCGGTCCGGTCGATCACCAACGTGCCACCGGATGGCAGCCACACCTTGCGATCCATCGCCTTGACCAGCTGCTCGTCGATGCGGTGCACCGCAAACACGTCCGGACCGTCCGGCGCCACCGGCTCGTATTTGGTGAGCCGCGGAACCAGGTCGGGCGCAACAGAATTCACGTAGGACTCGATGGTGTTCCAGGCTTCGTCGCCGGAGACGATCAGCCCGGAGAAATCCTCGTTGAACAGGTCGCGGATGACCTTGACCAGCACGTCGGGTTCCTCGTACAGCGGCACTGCGGCGCCGGCGGCCTTGGCGTTGGTCTCGGAGGCCTGCGCCTCGATCTCCTTCCACCGCTCGGCCAGCCGGTTCACGTCGGCGCGGATGTCGTCTTCTTTCACGCCCTCCGATGCGGTCCGGATGATGACTCCGGCGTCGGACGGCACGACCTCGCGCAGGATCTCCTTGAGCCGCTGGCGTTCGGTGTCGGGCAGCTTGCGGCTGATCCCGGTCGACGACGCACCCGGTACGTAGACCAGATACCGCCCGGCCAGCGACACCTGCGTGGTGAGCCGCGCCCCCTTGTGGCCGACCGGGTCCTTGCTGACCTGCACGACGACGTAGTCGCCCGGCTTGAGCGCCTGTTCGATCTTGCGGTTGGCACCGCCGAGCCCTGCGGCGTCCCAGTTGACTTCGCCCGCATACAGCACACCGTTGCGGCCGCGGCCGATGTCGACGAACGCGGCCTCCATCGAGGGCAGCACGTTCTGCACGATGCCCAGGTAGATGTTGCCGACCAGCGAAGCAGAGGCCGGGGACGTCACAAAATGCTCGACGAGCACGCCGTCCTCGAGCACGGCGATCTGGGTGTAGCGGGCACCCTCGTGCGGCGGCTCGTTGCGCAGCTTGTCGCGCACCACCATCACGCGCTCGACGGCCTCGCGGCGGGCCAGGAACTCGGCCTCGCTCAGGATGGGCGGGCGGCGCCTGCCGGCATCGCGGCCATCGCGGCGGCGCTGGCGCTTGGCCTCCAACCGGGTGGACCCGGTGATGCCCTGAATCTCGTTGTCGCCCTTGCCGTTCGACCTCGGAGGGCGTTCGTGCACGACGGTGTTGGGCGGATCGTCGGGTGAGCCGTTGTCGGAGTCGTCGCCGGAGCCGGTTTTGCGGCGGCGGCGACGGCGGCGCCGGCGGCTCGCGCCCTCGGTCGATGATGTGTCGTCGTCGCCGTTGTCGTCGTCGTCTTCGTCGGACTCGTCGGTATCCGCACTCTCGGAGCCGGCGTCGTCGGTGTCGTCTTCATCGGCCGAGCCCTGGTCGCCGCGGCCACGACCACGCCCACGGCGGCCGCGGCGCCGGCGCCGGCCCGCGGGGCGTTCGGCCTGTTCGCCGTCCTCGGACTCGTCGTCGTCCCCGTCGGCCCCCTCGGACTCGTCGTCGTCCCCGTCGGCCTCGTCGTCGCGCTCGGCCCGCTCGATCGGCTGCGGAGCGACGAACAACGGCATGTAGTCGGCCGGCACCGTGTCGACGCTCAGCTGGTCCGGCGAGTCCTCACCGGCATCGCCGCTGTTGTCGGGCTGATCGTGTAATAGGTCATCGTCGGCCACGTAATCTCCTAGAAGCCCCCGGGCGCGTCTTGCAGACGCGGCCACGCGAGGGCTATCGCTATGAACCCGGGGCGCTTGTCCCGAGTGTTGTAGGTCTTCGCGCCGAGTGGCTCGGGAGCTCTCGGCACCTGGTGCGAATGACGGCTGTGACGGTCCGCGCCGCATCGCGGGTATTGCGACCGTCGCGCTCGCCTAAGTCTTCATTCGGGTTGTCGGCACCAGTCGGCGCCGACTACCCGCATGCAGTATCCCACACCGCCGCCAGATGGCGGCCATCTGCTACCGGCCGGGGAACCAGAGTGCGATCTCGCGGGCCCCTGACTCGGTGGAGTCCGAGCCGTGTACCAGGTTGTTCTGCGTCTCCAGCGCAAAGTCGGCGCGGATGCTGCCAGGCGCCGCCTTCTCCACCGGATCGGTGCCCCCGGCGATCTGGCGGAACGCCGCCACCGCCCGCGGGCCTTCCACGATCGCGGCCACCACGGGTCCCGACGTGATGAACTCGAGCAGCGACGCGAAGAACGGCTTGCCGTCGTGCTCGGCGTAGTGCTGACGCGCCAGATCGTCGCTGACTGTCTTCAACTCCAGCGCGGCCAGCGACAGGCCCTTGCGCTCGATTCGGCTGATGATCTCGCCGACCAGTCCGCGTTGCACGCCGTCGGGCTTGACCAAGACGAGAGTCCGCTCCACGGCGCACAGATTAGTCGACCGCCTCCGGCGGAGGTCGCTGGCCGGGCAGCAGGCCACGCTTCTGGCGGCGCAGCACCTCGGCACGCAGATATGCGATGAGCAGCCACACCGCGGTGAACAGCACGCCGATGAAGCCGATCGCGGGGTCCACGAAGAATCCGGCGAGCAGCACCAGCTGTACCGCCAGGTTGACCCAGATCGCCCACGAATGGCGCTGGAAAGCCGGTAGCACCACCAGCACCGCGGCCACCGCGATCAGGCACGTGGCCGTGGCTTCCGGCAGCGTGTCGGAGACGACGAGCACGACCGGCAAAGCCAGCAGCACCACCACCGCCTCCAGCAGCAGGATGCCGGCCATCACCCCGCGGAAGCTCTTCCACGGGTCCGACGGCCCCTCCCGCCGGCTCATCTCGGGTCCTTCCCGAACAGCGTCCTGGCGCCGCCCGCAGTGACCACCGAGCCGGTGACCACGATGCCGGCGCCCGAATAGCCGTCGTCCGCGCCGGCGTGCTCGACCAGTGCGGTGGCGGTTTCGATGGCGTCGGGCAGCGTCGCGGCCCGCACCACGCGCTCGGGCCCGAACCGCTCGACCGCGGCGTCGGTCAGGATGTCCACGTCGAGGCCGCGCGGGGAGCCGTTGGAGGTGACGACGAGCTGGTCGAACACCGGCTCCAGCGCGGCGAGTATTCCGGCGACGTCCTTGTCGGCCATCACCGCCACCACGCCGACGAGATACCGAAAGTCGAACTCTTGTGCCAGCGTTGTGGCCAATGCCGCGGCACCTGCCGGATTGTGCGCGGCGTCGAGCAGCACGGTCGGCGCGGAGCGCACGCGTTCGAGCCGGCCCGGGCTGGTGGCTGCGGCGAATCCGGCGCGTACCGCGTCGACGTCGAGCTGGCGCTGTGTGCCGGCGCCGAAGAACGCCTCCACCGCGGCGAGTGCGACCGCCGCATTGTGCGCCTGGTGCTCGCCGTGCAGCGGTAGGAACATGTCGGAGTACACACCGCCGAGGCCCTGCAACGTGACGACCTGACCGCCGACCGCGATCCGGCGGTCCAGCACCGCGAACTCCGAATCCTCGCGTGCCACCGCAGCATCGGCACGGACGGCCTGCGCGAGCAGCACCTGCATCGCCTCGGGGTCTTGGCGGGCGATGACCGCGACGGTGTCCGTCGGGTCGAGGGTTTCGGGCTGCCTGGTGATGATGCCCGCCTTCTCGCTGGCGATGTCGGCGACGTCGTGGCCGAGGAAGTTGGTGTGGTCAACGCTGATCGGGGTGATGACGGCGACCGGCGCATTCACCACGTTGGTCGCGTCCCAGCGACCGCCGAGGCCCACTTCGACGACCGCGACGTCGACCGGAGCGTCGGCGAACGCCGTGAACGCCATCGCCGTGACGACTTCGAACTTGCTCATCCGCGGGGCCTGCCCGCCGAGAGAGCCGGCCTGCGACTGCTTGTCCACCATCTGCACGAACGGCTCGATCTCGCGGTAGACCTCGACGTAGCGCGCAGGGGTGATCGGCTCGCCGTCGATCGCGATGCGCTCGACCGCCGACTGCAGGTGCGGGCTGGTGGTACGGCCGGCGCGCCGGTTCAGCGCAGTCAACAGCGCGTCCACCATCCGCGCCACCGACGTCTTGCCGTTCGTGCCGGCGATGTGGATCGACGGATAGCTGCGCTGCGGCGAGCCGAGCAGGTCCATCAGCGCGCTGATCCGGGCCAGGCTCGGGTCGATCTTGGTTTCCGGCCAACGCTGATCCAGCAGATGCTCGACTTGGAGCAGCGATGCGATCTCGTCGGGTGTGGGATCTTTCACCGGCGATCACCTCTTCGCCGAAACTGCATTCCGGCAGGCCTCTTCTCGTACTTTTGCCGCCAGAATGCAGTCTCGGCGTGGTGGCCCATCACAGAACGGCCAGGCGGTTCGTGATGCGCCCGACCTCTTCTCGGGCCAGCTGCTGGCGACCGCGAATCTTCTCGACGACGTCTGCGGGCGCCTTCGCGAGGAACGCTTCATTGTCGAGCTTGGCCGAGGTGGTGGTGAGCTCCTTCTGCGCAGCGGCCAAATCCTTTTCTAGCCTGCGCCTTTCAGCCTCGGCGTCCACGTTGCCCGACGTGTCGACCTCGACGACTACCGTCCCGCCGGAGAGTCGCACCTCCACCGCTGCGGTTGGGGTGAAGCCGTCACGCGCATCGGTCAGCCATGCCAACGACGTCACGGCGGAAATCTGCCCGGCGAGCTCGGCGCCGATGCCCGACAGGCGGGCGGTCACCTTCTGCCGGTCGGTGAGGCCTTGGTCGCTGCGGAACCGGCGCACCTCGGTGACCAACTTCTGCATATCGGTGATGCGCTGTGCCGCCACGGGATCCAGCCTGCGGCCGGATGGCGTCGGCCATTCGGCGACTACCACAGACTCGCGTCCGGTCAGCGCCTTCCACAGCGCCTCGGTGACGAACGGCATCACCGGGTGCAGCAGCCGCAGCAGGGTGTCGAGCACCTCGGCCAGCACGGCGGTGGTGTGACGCAGGCCGTCGTTGAGTTGCACCTTGGCCAACTCGACGTACCAGTCGCAGAACTCGTCCCAGGCGAAGTGATAGAGAGCCTCGCACGCCCTGCTGAACTCGTAGTCGTCGAACGCTGAATCAACCTCGGCGCGAACCTCTTCCAGCCGGCCGAGGATCCAGCGGTCCGCCTCGGTCAGCTCCGTGTCGCTGGGCAGCGGTGCCGGGCGGGTTCCGTTGATCAACGCGAACCGCGTCGCGTTGAACACCTTGGTGGCGAAGTTGCGCGACGCGCGGGCGTGGTCCTCCCCGACCGACAGGTCACCACCGGGGCTGGCGCCGCGGGCCAGCGTGAACCGCAGCGCGTCGGCACCGAACTTCTGCACCCAGTCCAGCGGATCGATGCCGTTGCCCCGCGACTTGCTCATCTTGCGGCCGAACTCGTCGCGAATCAGCCCGTGCAGGAACATATTCCGGAACGGCACCTGTGGGCCGCGCGCGCCGTACAGCGTGATCGCGTCGCCGTCGGCGACGAACATGCCGAACATCACCATCCGTGCGACCCAGAAGAACAGGATGTCGTAGCCGGTCACCAGCACGTCGGTGGGATAGAACTTGCCCAGCTCCGGTGTGTGCTCGGGCCAGCCCATCGTGGAGAACGGCCACAGCGCCGACGAGAACCAGGTGTCGAGTACGTCGGGATCCTGGTCCCAGCCTTCGGGTGGGGTCTCGTCTGGACCCACGCACACCATCTGGCCATCGGGACCGTGCCAGATCGGAATCCGGTGTCCCCACCACAACTGCCGGGAGATGCACCAGTCGTGCATGTTGTCGACCCAGCCAAACCAGCGTGGCTCGAGGCTCTTCGGGTGGATCACCACGTCGCCGTCGCGCACTGCGTCGCCGGCCGCCTTGGCCAGCGACTCGACCTTGACCCACCATTGCAGGGAGAGTCGCGGCTCGATCGGCTCGCCGCTGCGCTCGGAATGCCCGACGCTGTGCACGTACGGCCGCTTCTCGGCGACGACGCGGCCCTGCTCGGCGAGCGCCTCGCGCACCTTGACCCTGGCCTCGAACCGGTCCATCCCGTCGAAAATCGTTCCGGTGTCGGTGATTCGGCCACGTGCGTCCATGATCGTCGGCATCGGCAGACCGTGCCGGACGCCGATGTCGAAGTCGTTGGGGTCGTGCGCCGGAGTGACTTTCACTGCGCCCGTTCCGAATTCGGGATCGACGTGGTCATCTGCGACGATGACGAGCTTGCGGTCCAGGAACGGGTGCGGCAACGTCGTGCCCACCAGATGGCGATAACGCTGGTCATCGGGATGCACGGCGATCGCGGTGTCGCCCAGCATCGTCTCCACCCGCGTCGTCGCGACCACGATGTGCGGTTCGTCGCCGTCGGTCGAGCCGTACCGGAACGAGACCAGTTCTCCTTCGATGTCAACGTAGGAGACCTCGAGATCCGAAATCGCGGTCTGCAGCACGGGGGACCAGTTGACCAGCCGCTCGGCCCGATAGATCAGACCCGCGTCATAGAGACGCTTGAAGATGGTCCGCACCGCGCGGGAGAGGACCTCGTCCATCGTGAAACGGTCACGGCTCCAGTCGACTCCGTCGCCGAGCGCGCGCATCTGCCAGCCGATCGTGCCGCCCGAGTCGTGCTTCCAGTCCCACACCTTCTGGATGAACAGCTCGCGGCCGAAGTCCTCTTTGGTCTTGCCGTCCACGGCGAGCTGCTTTTCCACCACGGTCTGGGTCGCGATTCCGGCGTGGTCCATTCCCGGCAGCCACAGCACCTCGTAGCCCTGCATCCGTTTGCGCCGGGTCAGCGCGTCCATCAGCGTGTGGTCCAGCGCGTGTCCCATGTGCAGGCTGCCGGTCACGTTGGGCGGCGGCAGCACCATCGAGTACGCGGGCTTGCCGCTGGTGGCGTCGGCGGTGAAGTACCCGGCCTCGACCCAGCTCCGGTAAAGCTCGCTTTCCGAAGCCGCGGGATCCCATGTCTTCGGGAGGGCGGTCACCGGACAATTCTAGGAATGCGCGGTGGCCATCCGCCAAAGCGGCTACCGCTGGCCGCGGATCAGGCCGCCGAGGATGTCGCCGATGGAGCCGCCCTTGTCACCGCCGAGGACACTGCCCAGGATGCTGCCGAGCGGATTGTCGCTCTTCTGCGAGCCGCCGCCGAGAATGCTGCCCAGGATGTCGCCGAGCCCGCCGCTGGACTGCGATGCCTGCGGGGCGGGTTGAGAACCACTGCCCTGCGTCAACCTCTTACCGATGTACGCCAATACGATCGGCGCCAGAATCGGCAGCAGCTGTTTGATCAGGTCGTTGTTGCCCGCACCGGCACCTGACAACGCGGACGCCACCTGCGACGGGTCGTTGCCGCCGAAGATGCGCGCGACCTCGCGGTGGCCTTGTTGCTCGTCGACCTGGTCGACGCTCATTCCACCGTCGAGCAGATCGCTTTCACCTTGCTGGGCGACGGCCGACTCGAGCTCGCTCGAATCGATGTCTTCGGCCGCAACGTTCTGTTGAATGCCACCGACAAGGGCAGGCACCAGGGTCTTGATGGCGCTGTTCACTTCGCCTTCGTTGGCGCCCAACTTCTTTGCGATATCGGCTACTGGAATCTGGTTCATGAGGTCGTCTAGGTCCGCCATGGCTTGACCATAATCCGCCGTCAGGTCAGGCGGGCCGTATCCAGCGATACGCCAGCCTTCGGGAATCGGGCAAGCAGCGCGTCGCCCATCGCGGCGGCCGGGGTCAGCACGCCGCGCAGATCCGACAGCGCGTCGCGGTCGAGGGCCAGCGCCATCGCGCTCTCCCCCAGCAGCACCGACGTGGCCTTGTAGCCGGGATCGCCGCGCTGCGCCATCGTGGCGCGATAGCGCGCGCCACCGGTCGTGGTGGTGTACGTCTCGACGGTGTAGTGGCCGCTCTCACGCTTGGTTTCACTTGGCCCCGTTCCGGGCCGGGGGACGACGCGCTCGACCAGCTTCTGCGGCAGAAGGCCAAAGAACCTGGTGCCGAGGCCGAACGCGGCGGCCGAACCGCCGGTGGCGACCGCCACCGCAACCGGCGCCAGCCGCGACGACCCCACGCTCATCACCTCGGCGTAACGGAACTTCCTGCCGTACGGCCAGCCCAACAGCGCGTTGCTGCGCCGGACGGTTCGAGTGTTGGGCAGCGCCATCACGAACCCGGTGGTCCAGATGCCGTCGAGTTCGGGGGCGATGTCGCGGCCGCGCCGGAGGGACACGTCGGACTGGGAGCCGACGTCGGGTTCCGCACCCCGATCGGGCGAGAGCAGGTAGGGGTCGGCGAGCATGCGCCGCACCTCCGGGTCGCCGGAGGCATCCCGCATGATCTCGAGCATCGAGGCAAGGGTGCCGCCGGACACTCCGCCGGCGAACCGGCGCACCACCAGCGTGGTGTCGGTCAATTCGCCGGTGCCGTCCTCCGCGGCCTTGCGGTGAAGCGCGTAGACGCTCAGGTCCGACGGGATCGAGTCGAACCCGCAGGAGTGCACGATGCGTGCGCGCGTGTCGATGGCTTGCTTGTGATAGAGGTCGATGCTGGCGCGGATGAACTGCGGCTCGCCGGTCAGATCCGCGTAGTCGGTGCCCGCGGCCGCGCACGCTTCGACAAGAGGCAGACCGTATTTCGCGTACGGCCCAACGGTCGTGACGACGACCCGGGTTCGCTCGGCCATCGATTGCAGCGTCGACGGCTGCGACGCGTCGGCGGTCAGCAACGCCCAGTCCTTCGCGGCGTCGCCCAAGGTGTCCCGCACCGCGCGCAGCTTGTCGGCCGAGCGGCCGGCCAGCGCGATCCGGGCGCCCGATCCGGCGTTTGCAAGGTATCGGGCGGTCAGCTTGCCGACGAAGCCGCTGGCCCCGTACAGCACGATATCCAGTTCACGGCTCGCCGTGGTGTCGTGTTCACGCTCCGCTTTGGTCATACGCTCGACGGTACTGGTGCGTCCCGGCGGTCAGGCCGGGCGGCCGGCGCTCGAGGTGAACCTTGTTGCGGCCGCGCCGAATTGGTAGCACAGTCGTGCCCATGCCGACTCAGATCGCGGTGGTGGGCGCGGGCATCGCCGGGCTGTCGGCCGCGGTCGCGCTGCAGCGGCGCGGCTTCGACGTGACGGTGTTCGAAGAGCGGACCGAAATGTCGAGTGGTGCCGGGATCAGCATCTGGCCCAACGCGCTGGCAGCGCTCGACGAGATCGGGCTCGGTGACGCAGTGCGCGACGCCGGTGGCCGCGTCACCGCGGGCGCGATGCGCTGGCGCAGCGGCACGTGGCTGCGTCGCCCACATCCCGACCGGATCGTCAAAGCGTTGGGCGAGCCGCTGGTCGTGCTGCAGCGCGCCGCGCTGACCGGAATCCTGCACGCCGCCCTGAAGCCGGGCACCGTCCGGCCCGGCATGGCGGTCACCGGGGTTGAGGAAGCTGCTGACGGCGTGCAACTGCGGCTCTCGGACGGCACCGCCGTCCGGACGGCGGCGGCGGTGGGGGCCGACGGCACACGCTCGCTGATTGCGCGTCACCTCAACGGGCCGTTGGCCGACACCTACACCGGCTACACCGCCTGGCGCGGGGTGGCCGACTGCTCGATCGACCCGGACCTGGCCGGCGAGACGATGGGGCCGGGACTCGAGTTCGGGCACGTGCCGATGGGGCCGGAGCACACCTACTGGTTCGTGACCGAACGCGCGCCTGAAGGGTCCGCCGCGGCAGAGGGGGAGCTGACGTACCTCCGAGGCAGGTATTCGTCATGGGTCCAGCCGATTCCCGACATTCTCGGCAGCACCGACCCGGCGGTCGTCCTCCGCCACGACCTGTACGACCGCACCGAGGCGAAGGTCTGGGCGCGCGGCCGGCTGGTGCTGGTGGGTGACGCCGCCCACGCGATGCGCCCCCACCTGGGGCAGGGCGGGTGCCAGGGATTGGAGGACGCCGCGATCCTTGCCGCCTTCGCCGACGGCGCCGACGATCTCCGAGCGGCGTTCGCCCGGTTCGCCGGCTTCCGGCAGCCTCGCGTGGCGCCGCTGATCCGCGAGTCGGCGCTGCTCGGCCGAATCGTCAACCTGCGGCCCGCCGCTCTGTCAGCGGCCGCCAGCTGGGCGAGCATGCTCGCTCCAGAGCCCTTGCTCACCGGGCACCTGGCGTCCATCGCGTCGCGACGAGCCTTCGCGATGCCCACCGACCGTGACGTCCAACCCGCATGACTGCCGTCTCGCTGGGTGTGCTCGTCGACCCGCAGGGCAACGAGTTCGGCGTCACCGAGTAGCGGCGGGATTCAGAATCTGCAAAGGGGCGGTGAGCGTCGTGCACAGCAAGTCGAGCCTGATCCCGGCCAGGCTGCCCACGTTCTGGCAACCGGTCTGCGCCGAAACCGTGCGGACCGTCGTTGTTCCGGGGGTCACGGTCGTGCCAGGGGTCACGGTCGTTCCGGGGGTCACGGTCGTTCCGGGGGTCATCGGGGTGCCGGCGTAGGCGCCGCACTTCGGCCATGCGCCCAGGCCCTGTGTGCGCAGCACGTTCTCGGCTACCCGGATCTGCTGTTCGCGGCTGGCGGTGGCCGGCGATCCGACACCGCCGTTGGCGGTCCAGGTCGCCGGCTTGAACTGCAGGCCGCCGAAGTGGCCATTGCCGGTGTTGGTGGCCCAGTTGCCGCCGGACTCGCACTTCGCGATCGCGTCCCAGTTCACCGTGTCGGCTTGCGCGGTGGCAGTCGCGAGCACCGTCGGAACCCCGAAAAGCGCTCCACCGATCACGGCCACCATGACTGTCTTGCGAATTCCCGACATTGCGATCCCTTTCACCGAGCCCCCGAAACTGCGGTCAATGGGGTGATCGGGACGTTTTGGACAGTTGTTACTGAGGTGGCTCGTGTTAAGAAATGTTTTTAGAGTTAAAGAAAGTGCATAAAGAGTCGGG
>Ga0210086_1000193_pt1 | contig 38811 bp, 27 predicted proteins | sample China_Galinas_PW_3_FD_184867 | JGI IMG/M metagenome (GOLD analysis project Ga0210086, IMG submission 184867) | Wetland microbial communities from San Francisco Bay, California, USA, that impact long-term carbon sequestration - China_Galinas_PWB_D2... | ecosystem: Environmental > Aquatic > Marine...
GGGGCAGTTCTGGGCCCGCCTGCGGAAAGCACGCATTCCGTGATGTGCCTCACATAAGCTATCGGACGGCGGGGTCATCCACGGGGGGTTGGCAGAAACTGTGTTCCCGCCGTGGATGTTCGTGGGGGCGTCCTGCGGGTTCGCGAATTCGGCAAACGACGATTTCAACCGGCAATGGAGAGGTCCGCGGTGAACGACAGCGATCAGTCGAACGACAGTGATCAGACGCACGACGGTGATCAGACGATCCCGCAGCCGGGAGACTTCACCGGCGATTGGGATCCGGAAATGATGCAGCGGATGGTCAAGTCCGCGCGTCTGGTGTGCAAACGCTGGTTTCGCTCCGAAGTGCGTGGTCTGGACACATTCCCGTCCGGCGGCGCACTGATCGTGTCGAACCACTCCGGCCTCCCGTTTGCGTGGGATGCGCCGGTTCTCTGGGTCGACTTCTTCGAGAAGTTCGGCTACGACCGCAGGCTGTACATCCTCGGCCACGATGTGCTGTTCCGGAGCCCGGCCGCCGGAGCTCTCATGCGGATGGGCATGCTCCGCGCCAGCCGCGACAACGCCGACAAAGCGTTGCGTTCCGGTGCCGTGGTCATGGTTTTCCCTGGTGCAGCCCACGATGCGGCGCGCCCGACATGGGAACAGAACATCATCGATTTCGCGGGCCGGACCGGCTACGTCACGATGGCGCTCCAGGCGGGCGTGCCGATCGTCCCCGTAGTGTCGATCGGTGGGCAGGAAACCCAGCTGTACCTGACGCGTGGCACCTGGCTGGCCAAGCTGCTGGGGCTGGACCGGCGCAGCCGCCTCGAGCAGATGCCGATCTCGTTCGGCTTCCCGTTCGGACTGAGTATCGGGACGGCGAACCTGCCGTTTCCGTCCAAGATCGTCACCCAGGCGCTGGAGCCGATCGACATCACCGCCCGGTTCGGCAAGAACCCGGACATCGCCGAGGTGGATGCTTGCGTCCGCGAGGCGATGCAGTCCGCGTTGAATGAATTGGCCGCCCAGCGCCGATTCCCGGTCCTCGGGTGACCGACGGCGCTCGTGAGATCACCCCGCCGCGGTATCGCTGTGAGCCTGCGGTGCCCGGGCCCCACGCGGGATTCTGTCTCGGCAAATACCCTCCAGTGTGATGTTCCTCATACTAGGCTGGCCGACGTGGACGCGATCTACCCACGCGCACAGCAGTGTTGCGCTTCCCGCCTCTCGCACCGCGTCGCTGTGGGGTGCGGATCGTTCTTGTCCCGAAGCGATGCAGCGGGTTCGCCTTGACCGACGATCAGCACATCGCCCTTGGTGTCGGAGACTTCAGCGGAGTGTGGGACCCCGCAATGATCCGCCGCATGGTCTCGATCGGCGGGCCGGTCTACAAGGTGTGGTTCCGTTTCGAAGTGCGTGACATGGACCGGGTTCCTCCCGGAGGAGCCCTCATCGTGTCGAACCACTCCGGCGGCCCGTTTGTGATGGACGTGCCCACGCTGTGGCATGAGTTCTTCGCGAGGTTCGGCTATGAGCGCCCGATCTACACCCTCGGCCACGACATCCTGTTCAGCGGGCCGATGGCGAAAGTGATGGCGCGGCTGGGCATGATCCGTGCCAGCCGCGACAATGCGGTGCGGGCACTGAGATCCGGTGCGGTGGTGATCGTCTTCCCCGGTGGGGACAACGACGCGATGCGCCCGACCAGTCAGCAGGCCATCATCGATTTCAGCGGGCGAACCGGCTACGTCAGTACGGCAATCGAGGCGGGCGTGCCGATCGTGCCGGTCGTGTCGATCGGCGGGCAGGAGACCCAGCTGTTCTTGACCCGCGGCGCCTGGCTGGCCAAACGGCTCGGCTTCATCAAGAAGCTCACGCGGATCGAACAGGTGCCGCTGTCCTTCGGTTTCCCGTTGGGGCTGAGCCTGGGGAACTACAATCTGCCGCTGCCCTCCAAGCTCGTCACCCAGGTGCTGGAGCCCATCGACATCGTCGCCGAGTTCGGCAAGAACCCCGAGGTCGCCGAGGTCGATGAGCATGTTCGCAAGGTGATGCAGGCCGCGTTGGACGAATTGGCCGCCCAGCGCCGATTCCCGATCCTAGGGTGATTGCCGTGATGCCACCGCAGGGTGCACCCTCCCAGCGCGCTGCCCACATTCGCGAATCCGTTCGTGCGCTGCGGAAGGCCCGGTTGCTGGTGGCGCTGCGCCCGGACAAGTACCTGCGGATGGGTACCGCCATGCTGCGCACCGGTGTCATGAACACCGTCGGCATCGCGGTGTCTGCGCAGCGCTGCCCGGACCGTCCCGCCCTGATCGACGAACTCGGTGTGTTGAGCTATCGGGAGCTCCACACACGCGCCAACGCGCTGGCCGCCGCATTGCAGCAGCTGCCCGGTGGTACACCACAGGTGGTGGGCATCATGTGTCGCAACCACCGCGGGTTCATCGATGCGCTCGCCGCCACCGAGCGGATCGGCGCGGATGTGTTGCTGCTCAATACGTCGTTTGCCGGCCCGGCCCTTGCCGAGGTGGTGGCACGGGAACGCCCCGACGTCGTCATCTACGACGAAGAGTTCAGCACCGCAATGGATTTCGCGTTGACTGATGCCCCGGACGTCGCACGCGTCGTGGCGTGGACGGATCAGCCGGCGCAACATCCGGTCACCCTCGAGACGCTGATCGTTCGGCATGCCGGGCAGCGGCCGGTCCGCACCCGCCGCAAGTCCAGGATGATCCTGCTGACCTCGGGCACCACCGGAACGCCGAAGGGAGCCCGGCGCGCGGCCGGCGGCGGAGGTTCCGAGGGGCCGTCGATACTGGCGCGGTTGCCCTGGCGCGCCGAGGAGACCACCGTCGTTGCAGCGCCGCTGTTTCACGCGTGGGGATTCGGACAGCTGATCATGGGGACGATGCTGTCGTGCACGTTGGTGGTGCGACGCAACTTCGATGCTGCGGCCACGATGGAACTCGTCGACCGCTATCGCGCCACCGGTTTGAGTATCGTCCCGGTGATGCTGGACCGGATCATGGAGCTGCCGGACGAGGTTCGCAACCACTTCAGCGGGCGGTCGCTGAGATTTGTCACCGCCGCCGGCTCGCGGATGCGTCCCGACATCGTGACCAGATTCATGGATCAGTTCGGTGACGTCGTCTACAACAACTACAACGCCACCGAGGTCGGTGTGATCGCCCTTGCCGGCCCGGAGGATCTGCGCGCGGCCCCCAACACCGCTGGCCGGCTGATGCCCGGAACGCAGGTTCGCATCCTCGACGAGGCCCGCCAGGAGCGTCAGCGCGGCGTCGTCGGGGCCATCTTCGCCCGCACCACCACGCAGTTCGAGGAGTACACATCCGGCCACACCAAGGATGTCGTGGACGGCTTCATGGCCACCGGTGACGTTGGCTACCTCGACGATGCGGGCCGGCTGTTCGTGGTGGGACGCGACGACGAGATGATCGTCTCGGGAGGGGAGAATGTCTACCCGATCGAGGTGGAAAATGCGCTGGCCAGCCACCCAGCCGTGGAGGACACTTCCGTGCTCGGCGTCGACGATGAGCAGTTCGGCCAACGACTCGCCGCCTTCGTGGTGTTGAAACCGGGGGAGTCGGCGACCGCCGAGGTGCTCAAGCAGCATGTCAGGGAACACCTTGCGAACTACAAGGTGCCCCGCGACGTGGTGTTCCTCGAGGAGCTACCCCGCAATGCCGTAGGCAAGATCCTCCGAAAGGAGCTCGAGGCCCATCTCGTCGGCGCGTGACACAGGCCGCTCAGGTATCTCGCAATCTTCGGGAGAACGTTCCGAAGAGGCCTATGCTCGCGCTGGGGTAACGATGAACAGCGATCCCGTCCGGACGCAACGCGACGTCGGCTTTGCCGTCGCCACGCAATTGAGTACGGCCGGATTTGCCGACATCGACGAGATCGGCCGGGGCGGTTTCGGCATCGTGTTCCGGTGTACACAGGTGGCGCTGGATCGTGTCGTTGCGGTCAAGGTGCTCACCGCCGAACTGCAGGAGGACCGCGAACGGTTCCTGCGCGAGCAGCATGCGATGGCCAAGTTGACCGGCCACCCCAACATCGTCGCGCTGCTGGCGGTCGGGGAGACCGGCGGCGGGCACCCATACCTGGTGATGCAGTACCACCCACAGGGGTCGATCGAGGAGCGAATCAAACGGCTCGGTTTGCTCCCGCTCGTGGAAGCGCTGCGAGTCGGGGTCAAGATGGCGGGCGCGCTGGAGTCGGCTCACCGTCTCGGCGTTCTGCACCGCGACGTCAAACCCGCGAACATCCTGCTGACCGACTATGGCGAGCCGGCGTTGAGCGACTTTGGAATCGCGCACATCACCGGGGCTTTCCAGACCGCCGCGGGCACCATCACCGGGTCACCGGCGTTCATCGCCCCCGAGATCCTGGCGGGAGATCCGCCCAGCCAGGCCTCGGACGTCTACGGACTCGGTGCCAGCCTGTTCGCGATGCTGACCGGTCATGCGGCGTTCGAACGCCATAGCGACGAACAGGTTGTCGCACAGTTCCTCCGCATTGCCAGCGACCCGCTGCCGGATCTGCGGGCCCGCGGCATCCCCGCGGGCCTGGCGGACATCGTCGAGAGCGCGATGTCGCGCGAGCCCGCTGATCGCCCGTCCGCTGTCGCACTGGGGGAGCAGCTGCAGCACATGCAGTCCGCGCACGGCTTCCCGGTTGACGAGATGGCGTTGCGCGGAGACCAGCAGGATTCCCTGGCCGGACATCACGTGGACAGTGGACCCGCTCGGGCGCACCGCACACGCGGCGGTCTGCCGGCCGAGCTGACCAGTTTCATCGGGCGCGATGTCGAACTGGGCGAGGTGAGAAGGCTGCTGACGACGTCACGGTTGGTGACGCTGATCGGGCTTGGCGGGGTCGGCAAGACGCGGCTGGCGCGGCGGGCCGCGGCCGAGTCCCGGCCCGATTTCCCCGACGGCGTGCGGATGGTCGAGTTGGGCGAATTGCACGACGGTTCACTGCTGGTCGATGTGGTCGCTGCCGGCTTGGGCCTGCGTGACGAGTCGGCCAGACCGCTGCACGACATCCTGGTGGACTTCCTGGCCCCGCGCCGGCTGCTTCTGGTGCTGGACAACTGCGAACAGCTGATCGAGGATGTGGCCCGGTTGACCCAGGAACTGCTGAGGGACTGCCCGCAGTTGCGGGTTCTCACCACCAGCCGCGAGCGTCTCGGAGTCAACGGCGAGGCCGTCGAGGTCGTGGCTCCGCTGGCATTTCCCGACGCCGAGGCGACCGATGGGCTCGATTCACTGGGCAGGTTCGATGCCGTCGCCTTGTTCTGTGAGCGGGCGGCCGCTGCGGTGCAGGGGTTTCACCTCACGGAGGAGAACAAGGCGACGGTCGCGAGGATCGTGTCCCGGCTGGAGGGACTGCCGTTGGCGGTCGAGCTGGCAGCGGCGCGGCTTCGTGCGATGTCCCTCGACCAGCTGCTGGACAGACTCGCCGACCGATACCAGCTGCTGACCCGCGGCTCCCGCGGTGCTCCCAGGCGGCAGCAGAAGCTGAGCTGGACGGTCGGTTGGAGCTATGACCTGTGCACTGCCGAGGAACAGCGGCTGTGGGCGCGGCTGTCGGTCTTCGCCGGCGTTCTGGAACTGGAAGCGGCGCAGTACGTCTGCGGCGCCGACATCGCAGATGACGAGTTCCTGGACCTGATCACTTCACTCGTCGACAAGTCGATCCTGATCCGAACCGAATCCGACAACGTCGTCCGATTTCGGCTGCTCGAGACGTTGCGGGAATACGGCCGACAACAGATCGAGCACGAAGCCGAATACCTTGAGCTGCGAGGGCGGCACGCAGACTGGTACCGGCAGCTGGCACGTGATGCCTTCGACGGTTGGTTCAGTCCGCGCCAACTCGACTGGCTGGCTCGGATTCAGCGCGAGATACCGAATATCCGGGAGGCACTGGAGTTCAGTCTGTCCGGAGACGGAACCACCGCGCTGGCAATCGCCGCAGCGCTGCAACCGTTTTGGATGTGCCGGGGAATGCTGCGCGAGGCTCGCCACTGGACGGACCTCGCGCTGGCGCGTGCGCCGCGGGAGGCGACCCGCGATCGGCTGCAGGCACTCTTCAGCTCCGCGCTGATCATGCCGCTGTATGGCGACCTGGCGGCGGGCGCGGCTCGGGCAGCGGAGGCGCGGGCGCTGGTGGAGAAGACGGATGATCCCGTGGCGCGGGCCGGGGTGGCGATGGCCGACGGGATCACGGCGATCATGACGGGCGATTTCCAGCGTGCCGCCACCTACTTGGAGGGGGCGCTACAGGTCAGCGATGACCCCAATTTGCAAGTCAATGCGATGCTCCTGCTCGGATGGGCCCTGGAGTTTGCCGGCGAGACCCGGCGCTCGCTGTCCTGGCAGGAGAAGGCGCTCGCACTCGCAACCTCCCGCGGGGAAAAGGTATACCGATCATATGCCCTGTGGGAGTTAGGGATTCGCTGGATTCAGCACGGCCGATCCGACCGGGCGGGCAAGCTGTTACACGAAGGCCTGCGGTTCGCGCAGTTGATCGACGACCGGCGCAACGTCGCGGGGTGCCTGGAGGGATTGGCGTGGATCGCGGCACAGCAGGACAAGCTGCGAGACGCCGCGGTGATGATGGGCGCCGCTGACGCGATCGCCCGGGCGGTGGGCAGCGTCACGGTCCCGCTTCCCCGCCTGTACGACCTGCACGCCGAGTGTGAGCGCCGCGCACGCGAAGTACTCGGATCCGACGAATTCGAAGCCGCGTTCCACGAAGGCGGCACCATGAGCGTCGACGAGACCGTTGCCTATGCGTTCCACGAAGAAGTCTGACCCCGTCAGCTGGGGCCCAGGCCCTAGAGATGCGAGCGGATGAAGGTAAGGACCTCGTCGGCGGTGGCGAACCCACCAAGGTGGCTTTCCTGCGGGCGTACCACGAGATCGGCGTCGCCGAGCATCGCGACGGCCGCCTGCGCGTCCTGCAGCGACACGATGTGGTCGGAGTCGCCGTGCCGCCATCGCACCGGCGCCGCGACATCGGCGAGCCGAAAACCCCAGTCGCGCCCGAAGAGGCGGGCATCGTCGATGATGGCCTGGAAACCGCCCCTGGCGAGCAGGGCGAGATCGTCGATGAACATGCCCTCCATCTCCGGATCGGCGAGGACCAGCCGGTCGGACTCGGGAGTGGTGCGGGAGTAGACCTGAGTGACCCAGTGCGCGAACGGGATAGCCGGCATCGCCACCGCGGACACGGCCCGGGCCAGGGGCCTGCGCAGCGCATCCAGTACCGGGGCGAAGCGGCGGGCCAGGTCGATGACTCCGGTGGCCAGTGCATCCGGCCCGGTCGACGGCACGACACCGCCCAGCACCGCCACGGCCGCCACCCGGGCGGACAGCGGGGGCACCGCGGCGCACGCCAGGGCGTAGGGGCCGCCGCCGGACAATCCGACGACACCGAGACGCTCGGCGCCGAGCGCCTCGGCGACAAGCGTTACGTCCGTCGTCCAGTCGGCCACCGCCTCGTAGCGGTGCGGATCGGACAGGCCCGAACCCGGACGCCCCACCACGACGACGCGCAGGCCCAGCTTCTCCGCCGCGCGACGGCCGATCAGCGGGAACTGTCGGCGACCCCCGGGCGTGCCGTGAAACCACAGGACCGGCGCCCCGGTGGGGTCGCCGAACTCGGCGTATCCCAGGCGGCGCCCTCCGGGCAGATGGAAACGGCCTTCGGCGCGGGGCTTCTCAACGCGCGGCACCCGGAAGGGGTGCCGCATTGGATTGGTGGTCTGCATGATGGCTCTGGGGCAGAGATCGTAGCCGGGTCCTGCAGACCTGGTGCCGAGAACGGCGAGACTGCGCCGGGCGGCCCGAGGCCGGGCGTGGTGCCAGCGCGACTCTGCGGCCGGAGGACCCCGTCGGCCCTTCGCACCGGCCGGTGCTCAACTCGTTCGGACGAGGCCCGACCGACGCAGCGCGTCGTCGACGAAATCCTGGACCGGACGCGACCGGAAGAACCCGGTGTGGGCGCCCTGGTACCAGATGATCTCAGGGCCGCCCCAATGCTCCCAGAGCCGCATCACCTGATCGCGGGGGTGCACCAGCCGGTCGGCCACCCCGCCGTAGATGAACCGGCCGCCCATCGGCACCCGCGGGGTCAGCGACAGCGGCGAGACCATTCGCCCGAGGGGCCGGGCCAGTTCCAGGGTCGCCCGGCGTCGGTCGTCGGCGCGCAGGCCGCCGCCGTGGCCGCCGAGAACCTCGATCAGATCGGCCACCGGCACGCCCAGCACCGCGCAGGTCAAACCGTCCTCCAGGCCGGCCACCAGCGCGGCGACGTAGCCGCCGAGTGACATGCTGTTCAGCCCGATCGCGGAATCGGGCTCTTGCGCACGTATCCATGAGATCAGCCGCCGGATGTCCCAGACCGACTGAGCCGCGGCGTGCACGTCGTCGAGCACGTCCTGTCCCGGAAACGCTGCCCCCTTGGCCTTGCGCGGACCGTGCAGCGGAAGTACCGGCAACATCACGTTCAGACCGAGATCCTCGTGCAGATGCCGGGCGCGGAACAGTCGAAGATCCACCGGTCCGCGGCCCATCAGGGCGCCGTGCACGCAGACCACCCAGGGGCGCGGTTCACGGTGACGCAGGAGAAGCGCATGCTCGCGGCGGTTCGCGGTGTAGCTGAGCCACCGTTCCCGGCCGGGTTCGCCGGGATAGGGTTCGTATCCGCTCTCGAAGACCGCGCGGTGCATGGGCTGGCGGCGGATCGTCACCGGCGAGACGGTGACGTCGGTCAGCGGGGGTGGGGTCGTGAAGAAGCCCTCCGGCCTTTCCAGCCATCCCCTCTGCCGGTAGAAGTCGAGCGCCGCGCCGACCTCGCGCTCGACCCGCTCGGGAGCGTTCGCCTCACCGGCGGGCAGAAACATCCGCATGCCGAGCAGCACGAGTTCGTCGCCGAACACCTCCCGGGCGACCGCGAAGGTCGGCCGCGCAACCGGAAGTCCGTCGGAATGATCGGCGCGCTCTTCGGACCCGTTCAGGAATGCGCGGGTCCGCACGAAGGGCGTCGCCACATCTCGGGGACCGGCCAGCCGGCGTGCGCGGCCCGTACTGCGCTCAGGTGCGGCCATCACGAGACGGTATCGCGCGCCTGGTCGGCGCTCAAAGGGAGGTCCACTCGAAGAGTGTTGACTTCAACGGCCCGGATGCCCCGGAAGGGCTAGGTGCAGGCCGTCATCGATGCCGACTTGCCGATCATGCCTGGGGTGTCTGTCGGTGGCTAGGAGGCCCAGCTCTTCCTCAACCGAGGTTTCTGTCTGGCAAAACCGTTGCGTCTCAATCGCATACGGGCGGATATGTTGCTCACGACGTTCCCCGTTCCCCGTTGCTGGGCCGCGCCGGGCGCTGGTCACCGGTGGATGTCTCAGCCGCCGGTGGGTCGCTGTTATCCTCTGGCTGGTAGAACTCTTCGCGGCTGGGGAGGTGTTGTGGCGGGAACGACAACCCCGTCGGAGCGCCCCGGACGTCCGCGGCTCTTCGACGACAAGACTGAGCGGCGCATCATCATGGATGCCGCCATCGAGGCAATGAAACGCAGTGGCTACGCGAACATGTCGATCGCCGGTATCCTCGCCGAAGCCAATCTGTCGACGAGCAGCTTCTACCGGCATTTCGAATCCAAAGATGCACTTGCCGAGGCGCTCATCCGCCGCGACTGCCGGTCCGCGCGGCGTTTCATCGACGAGTCCATAGCCGCGGCCCCGGGGCCGGTGGAAGCATTGACTGGGTGGCTGGACGCAGTCCTCGTGTTGTACTTCGAACGTCGCAGAGCGCAGCGTGTCGCCGTGATGAGCACGCCCGCGATCCTGAGCTCACCGCGGATGACAGATCTCCTCGCCGAGATGCGCTGGATGCTTGCTGAGCCGCTGGTGGACGTGTTGCGTGCTGGTCACAAAGGGGGAGTCCTCTTCTCGCCGGATCCGGTCGGAGATGCCGCGACGATGTTCGCGCTGGCCAGTGCCGTGGGCAACATGCCGCGGGCGCGCCCCCGCTCCCGCGCCGCGGCCAGGGCCCAGGTCATTCGGTTCGCCTGGCCGGCGCTGCACATCGAGCAAACGCCGCCACCGGGGAAGATCCGGCGCCGCGAACATGCGGCGCGTCCGCAGCACGGCGTCTGAGATCGCCGTTGCCGCCCATGATCGCCACGGCAATCCGGGCAGATGTGGTGCGGTGGCGGGCACTTGCACCGATCCTTCGTTCACAGAAGCTTGCGGAGGCGTCACGTTCATTATAAGAATTGTGTTTGAGAATTGCTGGCCTATCCCGCGCCGCTCGTACCCCTACGGTGTCGGACCCGACGAGGGGCAGGTTCCGCCAGCGAGAAGGCGGGGGCGGGGATGAGTCAGCGCCAGGATGCCGACGGTTGTGTGGGGCGGTTGGGCTCGGTCAACGACGAGATCGGTTCCGCAGCTGGGGTTCTCGATTGATGCGGTTCCCAGGTGAGGTGTTCCTGACGCTTGTGGGTTTGTCGATCGATGAATTGCCGGTTGAGCACGGGATCGCCCACCCCGACATCGGAAGGGGCAGGCCGCTGGGCCACCCTGACACCGAGGTCCGTCAGAAAGCGTCAGCGGCTGCGGGCCCACCCCGCTCCCGCGCGGCGGGCAGCGACCAGGTCATTCGGCTCGTCTGGTCGGCGCTGCCCATCGAGCAAACGCCGCCGCCCGTCCGACGCCGCCGCTCAGGTACGACGCGTCAGCAACATCCAACCTCGCCTCGGACCACTGCTGTTCTATTCCACGGCAACCTCCAGCACGATGGGGCGCGCAGGCACGGCCATTCGACCCATCCCACGGAGTGGCAACTTGCGGAAACGTCGCGATAGAGATAGAAATGGAGTTGTTACCGGCGGGTAGCATGCCGGTCGCGCTGTCGGAACTGATAAGGGGAGGTTCCGCCAGCGGAAAGGGGGAGGCTGAGATGGGTCGGCGCCAGAATACCGACGATTGGGTGGGGCAGGTGGGCTCGGCAGGCGCGGCGCTGTCAGCGGGCCCGTTGTCCACCTGCAAGATGGTGCGTGAGTGCGCTCCGGTGATGCGTATCAACGATTCCAGCGTGCTGGTCGGGTCGGGTGGGCCGCTGGGCCCCCGATGTCGAGGCCCATCAGAAGGGGTCAGCGGCCAAGATCTACGCATACTTCGAGGGCATCATCGCCGACCGTCGAGACGTTCCCCACGCTCGCGAACGTTGCGCGTCCTGATGCATTGCCATGACTTTCCTGATGCATTGCCATGACTAGGCACGATTTGCGTGACGGCGTCTGCTGGCACACCTTTGACCGGCAGGACCGGCTCGGTACCTTCGCCGCTGAGGACTACCGAGGCCTCCACGCGTTCCTGAGCGACTGCAGCACAGACGATTCGGTTCGCGTGGCTGTGCTGACCGGAACTGGTTGTGCATTCTTGATCGGCGCGGACTGTTCGCGGCGCGAAGCAGGCTCGGGTGACCGTCCTGATCGCCGGCACGCCGGTGACGAGTCCGGCGAGCTTCTTCGGGTGCTGGCCACCTTCGACAAACCGTTGTTGGCAGCCGTCAATGGCGTCGCGGTCGGGTTTGGCGCAGCGCTGCTTCTCTACTGCGATGTCGTCTTGATGGCTGAAAGTTCCCGACTGCGTTTGCCGCTGGCTGCGATGGGTGTTGTTCCCGAAGCCGCCGGCTCGGTACGGTCTGCACCGCGGACGCGGTGGAGCGACGCCGCGCGGACGACGCTCAGCAGTGAGTGGATCGATGCGAGCTCAGCGGTGCAGATGGGTTTGGCGTGGCGGTCCGTACTCGACTCGGACCTTGATCGGGAGGCGACCGAGACGGCCGGCAGGATCGCAGCGCTTGACAGCGTATCCGTGCGCGCCGCCAAACGAGCGATGACCGCTGGGCGTGCCAGGGGCGCTATGAGCGCGTGGGTCCGGGAGACCGACGAGTTTCGCCGGCTCCTGACGCGTGAGGACCGGATCGCGTGGCCGTTCCCGTGGGGCACCCTGTAGGAGCCCTAGCGGCGCACCGCCAGGGGCCGGGCCCACACGACCTGTGGCCACCAGAACCAGCGGCCCAGCAGGGCGGCGATCGACGGTGTCATGAACGCCCGAATCACCAGGGTGTCGAACAACAGTCCCAGCCCGATCGTCGTGCCGACCTGGGCGATGACGACCATCGAGCTGACCGACATGGAGATCATGGTGAACGCGAACACCAAGCCGGCGGCGGTGACGACGGATCCGCTGCCGCCCATGGCACGGATGATGCCGGTGTTGATCCCGGCGGGTATCTCCTCCTTCATCCGCGCCACCAGCAGCAGGTTGTAGTCCGCGCCGACCGCCAACAAGATGATGACCGCCATGGCCATCACCATGAATTGCAGTTCGATGCCCAGCAGATGCTGCCAGAGCAGCACCGACAGCCCGAACGACGCGCCCAGCGACAGCACCACGGTGCCGACGATCACCCCCGCCGCCACGATGCTGCGTGTGATGAGCAGCATGATGATGAAGATCAGCGTCAGCGCAGCGACCCCGGCGATCATCAGGTCGTACTTGTTGCCTTCTTCCATGTCCTTGAAGGCCGAGGCGGTGCCGCCGATGAAAACCCTGGATCCCTCCAACGGCGTGCCTTTGATGGCTTCGAAGACGGCGTTCTTGATCGCATCGATCCGCTTGATACCGGCAGCAGACAGCGGGTCTTCCTCATGGGAGATGATGAACCGGATCGCATGTCCGTTCGGAGAAATGAAGTTGTGCATGCCGCGCTTGAAGTCCTTGTTGTCGAAGATCTCCGGCGGCAGATAGAAGGTGTCGTCGTTGAAGGAGTCGTTGAACGCCTGGGCCATGGCCGAGGAGTTCTGGTTCATCGCGATCATCTGATCCTGCATGCTCGCCTGGCTGGCCTGCATGGTCAGCATCATCGTCCGCATTCTCTTCATCGTTTCGATGGTGGGCTTCATCATCGAGGCCATCTGGGGCATCAGGGCGTCGAGCCGATTCATATCGGGCAGCAATGCCTGGATGTCGTCGGTCATGGTGTCGACCCCGTCCAGTGCGTCGAACGTCGACCGCAGGGACCAGCAGACCGGGATGTCGAAGCAGTGCGGCTCCCAGTAGAGGTAGTTGCGAAGCGGGCGGAAGAAGTCGTCGAAATCCGATATGTGGTCGCGTAATTCGGCGATGTCCACAGCCATGTCGTTGGTCTTGGTCACCATGCTGTGCGTCACCGCGGTCATCTGTTCCATCAGCCCGATCATCTGGGTCATCGTGTTGATGGTTTTCTGCATCTCCTCGCCCTGCACCAGCATGTCTTTCATGCGGTCCTGCAGGTAGGAATCGTTCAGCTTCTGCAGGGTGCCGCCCATGCTGATCTGGGCGGGCAGCGTGCTGTATTTCAGGGGTTTGCCGTCGGGACGGGTGATCGACTGCACCCTGCCGATGCCGGGCACCTTGCTCACGGCCTTGGCGATCCTTTCGATCACCAGGAAATCCGCCGAGTTGCGAACGTCGGAATCTGTTTCGACGAGCAGCAATTCAGGGTTCATCCGGGCGATCGGGAAGTGGCGTTCGGCCGCGGCGAATCCCTCGTTTGCCGGCAGGTCGGCCGGGAGGTACTTGCGGTCGTTGTAGTTGGGCTGGTAGCCCGGCAGGGTGAGCAGCCCGACGAGGGCGACCAGGATCGTCAGGAACAGGATCCAGCCCGGCCAGCGGACAACGGCCGCGCCCAACCGCCGCCAGAAACGAATCCGCATGGCCCGCTTCGGTTCCAACAATCCGAAACGGCTCGCGACCGTGATGACGGCGGGTCCCAGCGTCAGCGCCGAGAACACCGCGACGACCATTCCGACCGCGAGCGGGACACCCAGCGTCTGGAAGTAGGGCAGCCGGGTGAACGACAGGCAGAAGGTGGCCCCGGCGATCGTCATGCCTGAGCCCAGCACCACATGGGCGGTGCCACCGAACATCGTGTAGAAGGCCGCCTCCCGGTCCTGGCCGGTCGTGCGGGCCTCCTGGTAGCGCCCGATCAGGAAGATCGCATAGTCGGTCGTCGCGGCGATCGCTAGGGTCACCAGGAGCTGGGTCGCGAACGTCGACAACCCGATCAGTTCGTGGTAGCCGAGGAACGCCACCACGCCACGGGTGACCGAGAGCCCCAACACCAGCATCGTCAGCACCAGCAGAACCGTGGCGATCGACCGATAGAAGAACAGCAGCATCACGATGATGACGGTCACCGTCGCGATTTCGATGAGTCTGACGCTGCGGTTGCCGGCAATCTCCTGATCGGCCTGCAGGGCCGGCCCGCCGGTCACGTAGACCTTGACGCCCGGTGGCGGGGGCATTCCCGCAACGATCTTCTGAACCGCGGTGACGGACTCGTTGCCGAGGGCTTCACCCATGTTTCCCGCCAGGTACACCTGGACGTATGCGGCCTTTCCGTCCGCGCTCTGCGCGCCGGCCGTCGTCAGCGGGTCGCCCCAGAAGTCCTGGATGTGCTGGACGTGTTTGGTGTCGGCCCGCAGCCTGTTGATCATGTCGTCGTAGAAGCGGTGCGCGGCGGCGCCGAGGGGATGGTCGCCCTCCAGGACGATCATGGCCGAACTGTCGGAATCGAACTCCTCGAAGTCCTTGCCGACGCGCATCATCGCGATCACCGACGGCGCATCCCGCGGGGACATCGACACCGAGCGCATCTCACCGACGACCTCGAGCTGCGGCACGGTCAGGTTCAGCATCGCGATGAGAGCTATCCAGCCAAGGATGATCGGGACCGCCAGCCGGCGGATCCATCTGGGCAGACCGGTTCTCCGCGGCTGCTCGGCGGCAAGGGCGGGCTCGGTCGTCGGGGCGCTCACGGTCTCATCGCCGACTGAACGCTGAAGTCGGGCACCTCGGCGTAAGTCCTCCCTACGGCGTCATATCTGGCTCAGTCATACCAGACCTCCGACGCCGCGGTGTGGGGTCTCCGTTCGGGTTTCGCCGAGGCGAGCGGTTCGACCCTGCCCGACGGGAGTTGGCCGGCCGGTGTTTGATTACCGGCCGGCCACCAGCGCCTGAACGCCATCCTCAAATGGCCTGGTGGGTGGCTTGTCGGCGCTCCGCCGGCCCGTTGGCGCAGCCAGAGGGCACAATCGGCCGGCGCGGCAGGCACGTTACGCCTGCGTAAATCGAGACCCGGACAGCTTCTGCGCCGGGGTGGGCGCTGCGTATTGTCGCCCGCGGCGATCCCAAGCAGAAGGAGCCCTCCAGTGGCCACGATCACGACCGTTTCCAAGAGCGCTCTTGCGGGTGCGTTGGTGGTGTCAGGTGCGTTGGCGTCAGCGTCGATCGACGGGGCCGGGGCGGCCAACGCGACGTGCGCGTCGTTCTTCGGGATCGGCAACAGCGCGGACTGCACCAGCACCACGACCACGATCGCGATCGCGATCGGCTCCGGTGCGACCGCCAGCGCCCTCGGGCTCTTCGCCGGTGCCATATCATTCGGCAACTCGGCGGCGGCCAGCGCGGACAACACCATCGGCCTCGCCTACGCGGGTGGCGACGGCTCCAGCGCACAGTCTCTCGGTTACTTCGGCTGGGCTCTCACGCAGGGAATGGGCAGCACGGCTCAGGCGGGCCGGGCCAACGGTGCCTTCGTCAACATCGCGGCCAGTCTCGGCAATGGCAGCGAGGTCTACGCGGGCACGGACCCGGCGTACAGCGGCAATCGCGTCAACATCTCGACCAACATCGGCAACAACAGCTCGGTGGCGACATCCGGCATCTACACCGCCGCACAGAACATCATCGGCAACAACAACACGGTCGAAGCGAGCGGCTCCTTCGACTACGCCGGGAACCTCGCCGGCAGCGGCAACACCGCCACGGCGACGGGAGGCACGCAGAACAGCGCGCTGAACGTTCTCGGTGACAACAACACCGTTGAGGCCGACGGCGACGGCAACAACGCCAGCAGCTTCGGTGGCGGTGGCAACACGGTCGAAGCCACGGGGACCAATGGCTTCAACATCGCGACAAACATCATCGGCAGTGTGAACGACGTGCGAGCCACCGCCTTCGGGAACAACGCCGTCAATGTCTTCGGCAATGGAAACGTCGTGCGGTCGACGGGAGGAACTCAGTCGGCGCACGGTGCCAACATTGCGACCAGCATCTTCGGCCGCAACAACAGTGTGAACGCGGGGCCCGGGCCCTATGCAATCGCCGTATCCGTCGGACAGTCCAGCAGGACCGTCACCCAAACGACGACGGGTGTCAGGTTCAACAACCCATCGACATCGAACAGCGCGGTCGGCAGTCGATCGGCGGCGAGCACCAAGGCCGGCGGCCGGGCGGCGGGAAGCGCCAAGGCCGATTAGTCGCCGATTGGCCCTGAGGTCCGCACGGCAGTACGCGACGGTGGAAACCGCGCCGGGGGCTACACCGATCGAACGACGGTGAAGCTGTCGGTGCCGCCGCTGCTGGCCAGTTCGGTGGTGGGGGTGTATTTGACGGTGCCGTCGTCGTGCACGACCACGCTGCCGCCGTTGACCGGGGGGTGCTGGCGTAGCTCAGGGGGTCACCGTTGCGGTCGGTGCCGGTGATGGTGCCGTCGTCGGCCTGCTGGGCGGTGAACGGGTCGTAGGCGATGGTGGGACTGGAATTGAAGAAGGTGCGTTCGATCTCGCGGCGCACCCAGCCCAGATACGCCCACACCGCGGGCGCCGGGGCCGGGGCGCCGGGAGCCTGGTTGGACGCGGCCGAACCCAACCCCATCCAGGAAAACAGGCCCGTGACCACTGCTTTGACGGGGTTTGCCGCCGCGGGGGCGGGGCTTATCGGCGCTGCCTCGGCGACCGTGACGGTGGCGGCGGAGGTGCTCGTGATCGCTGGTGTTGTCGCTGCGCTGGTGAAGCTTCTCGAAGACTCGGCCCACATGACCTGAGGCCACGCCGCCGTGAGCAACACGATCCCGTGTGAGGTCCTCGACGAGCCGCAGCACACACCGTTCCGGGACCTGCTCGGGCCACCGCAGTGTCGCCCACTGGCTTTCGTGAGCCGGCCTTCGCCCCTGCCGTCGTGGCGGCTAGATCCGCTTCGGGTCCCACGGGTTCGGCGACCGGAACTGAGCCGGCCAGACACCCGAGGCGGTCAGCCGTTGCGCTTCCTCGCGGATCACCGTTCCGACACTGACACAGAACTTGCGCGGCAGCGAGAGCTGAGCCGTTGTGGCCAGCACGATCTCCTGAGTCAGCGTGGGTTCGTGAATCGGTGCATAGCGCAGCCGTCCCGCATCGAGGTCGTTGCCGCACGCCGACAAAGGAATGACGGCATGGGCGAGGTCGGCGGCGACGAGTTCCTTTGTCACGCCGACGGAGTCGGTCACCAGAAAGGCATTGATGGTGACGTTGAACCGAGATGCCGCGTTGTGCAACGCGTTCGAGATGCCGGCGTGCGACCCGGGTACCACCAGGGGATGGTCGGCCAGTTCGCTGAATGGCAGTGGCCGATCCGGCCGTAGATCGCTGGCTGGACCGCCGACTGCGACAAGGTCCTCGGCCAGGAGTTCGCGGTGGAACAGCCGATCGTCGGGCACCGGGTTGACCATGGCGATATCGACCCAGCCGTTGAGCATCGCGTCGATGAGCTGTTCGGTGTTCGCGACGGTCAGATGGAAGCCGACCTTGGGAAACGCCGTCTTCAGACCCGCCATCATCGGCGGTGCGAACACCTCGGCCATCGTCGGCAGCATGCCCAGGCGCAGCCCCCGCTCCACCCGGGCCATCACCGAACCGGCGTAGAGTACGGCGCGTTCCAGTTGCCGCAGCGGTGCCGCGGTCGAGGCGCGCAACCGTTCACCTTCCTCGGTGAGTTCGACGCCGCGATGCGTACGGCGGAAGAGGCTGATCCCGAGATCCTCTTCCAGCAGGCGCATCTGGCGGCTCAACGCGGGCTGCGCGACGCCGAGAGTTCGGGCTGCCCGGGTGATCGACCCTTCGTCGGCGATCCTCAGGAAGTATTTCAGGCGGTGGGTGTCCATTACAGACTTGGGTATATCAGTCATAACCATTCGGCATGGGAGATCTCCGAAATCGGCATTACCTGCAGCGCTCGCTGTGGTCATAGTCTCGGCAACCACCGGGTCCGGCCGATCGACCGGTTCGGCCGGACCCGGAGTTGCTGGTGGAAAGGAGACATCAATGGTGATGCCGCGAATGGTGAAGAGCCCTCGAGCCCGCAGGACGGGTCCCAACCGCGTTGCCCGGCGCGCCGGGATCGCGGCGGTCGCGACGGCGGGGGTGATCTCGGTCGGGTTCGGTGCTCCGGTGGCCAACGCCGCCGACGCCGATCTTCAGCCCACCATCGATCAGCTGCTGGCAGCCATGGACCAAGCCGTCGCGGCCGACTCCTCCTACGCCAACACCACTCCGATGAACAACGCCATGCTGCCCGCCGCGGTGCAGACACTGGAGTTCAGCAACCTCAACGTGCTGATGAACCAGAACACCACCACCCCGTATTGGAATCAGCTGCCGGAGAACATCTCCGGACCGGCCGTCAACAGCCGCCAGTACATCGGCGCGAACAATCCGGACAACATCTACCGCAACCGGACCATCGACCCGAACAGCACCTACGTGCTGACCATCACCCCCGGCCCGGGCACGACCGATCTGAACGTCACCACCGGGTTCCTGAGTCTGATGGCGCCCTCGGCGGGAGCAGATCTCAACATCAGCGATATGACGCCCAACGCCGACGGAACCTACACGGTGATCGTCAGCCCGACCCGTCCGTCGGATGCGGTCAACTGGATCGACTCCACCGGAGCCAACACCGTCGCCATCCGCAACAGCCTGGGGGACTGGGCAGCACCGGCCTCGACGGTGAGCATCGAGAACGTCGGCACCTCCTCGCCGACCCCGGCCGTCGGCGGTGTGACGACCACGGGATTATCCGCCGAGGCGATCGACTATCTGCTGACCACCTTGGCAAGCAGCACACCGGTGTCCAACTACATCTGGGGCAACTACTACGTGAACCTGATCGGGCGGGGCCCCGAGAACGGATTCACGCCGATCGAAGGCACGACCGGCGAAGGCTCGCTGTCCGGCCAGGCCACCTCCTTCGGGCGTTACTCGCTGGAGCCGGATCAGGCTCTGGTTGTGACCGTTCCGGCGGTCGAGGCCGGCTACAGCGGAGCCGAGATCGCGGCCGCCTTCTCCCAGACCCTCGGCTATGCCTCGCAGCAGACCAGCCTCAACAACACCCAGCTGGTTCCCAATGCCGACGGATCGGTGACCTACGTGATCAGCGCGACCGACCCGGGGGTCGCCAACTGGTTGGATACCACGGGAGTCGATGCCGGCGACATCGTGCTGCGCTGGCAGAACGTGGAGGGCGACGTGCCCACCGATCCGGTCGTTGCCCAGGTGGTGCCGGTTGCGGACGTGATGGACTACCTGCCCGAGGGCACCGTCACCGTGACGCCCGCGGAGCGGCAGGCCGCTCTCAAGCAACGTCTCTTCTCCTACGACTACGCAATCAACTCGGTCAAGGACAACGCCTGGGTCACCCTCAACCTGCAGATGGATGACCTGGAGGCCGCGATGGGCACGCAGAATCTCGAGGCGGTGTTCGGTGCCGAACCCGACATGCCGCTGCTGTCCAGGCTGACTCCGGAGTGGAGTCCCGACCTGGCCCCGTTGGTCCGGGCGGTCCTGACCAATCCCGTCGGCAGCCTGTCGGCGGTCCTGTCGGCACTGCCCCAGGCGGTCAACGACGTGCAGTTGCCCACCGTGCTGGCCACGGTGCGCCTGGCCAAGGTGATCGCACAGACCACCGAAAACCTCACCGGCGCGATCGAATCCGGTGACCCCGGCCAGGCGCTGGCCGCGATCGCCGCCGGCACCCAGGACGTGGCGAGGGTGGTCTACCAGACCTTGACCGACCCCAACACCAGCATCACCGCAGGCCTGCTCAACGCGCGCGACGACCTCGCGCTCCAGGTGAGCCGCGCCGACTCGTACAGCGCACCGACCGTGCGGTCGGCGTTGTCGAGCCTGTCGGACGTCGTCAAGGTCACCGCGACCAACGCAGCGACCACGGCATCGATACTGAAGGAGGTGGGAACCCAGGTCGACACCGCGCCTGTCTCCGAGGCCGCGCCGGCGACCGCGAGCAGTTCGGCTGCGTCGGAAGCCCCGGACACCACCGACAGCGCGTCGAGCACCAGCGCCGCTTCGGACAGCCCGGCCACCACGTCAGCCGGGTCCAGCACTGCACTCTCGGTGCGCACGACCAGCTCGGCCCGGCAGGTCGAGTCGGCGAAGTACACGTCGGCAAATCCCACAGCGGCCCACCGGGGTCGGAAGGTCTCGTCGTCGGGCGCCGGCCGATCCACGGGCTCGCACAGCACCGGCGGGACCGGCCGCCGTGCGTCCGCCGCCGCCAAAGGTGCTGCGGGAGGCAAAGACTAGGGCTTCGCCTGCGGTCGTGAGGCGCTCGGCGGTCACAAGCGTGGCCGTCTCGGCTCGTGGACGCCGCGATGATCCAGGGGCAGACGACGGTCGCTGGCGCCAGAGCTGTGCTGTTGCGCCGCGGCGCACAGCCCGACAACGAGGTGTGGTCGACGCCGGTGGTCATGCCCGGCATTCCCGATAAACCCGGGCCCGCGCCGGACGAATACCCGCTGCAGGTGTGGGCCTTCAACAGCGACGAGCCCGACCGGCCCGACTATGACTTCACGGCCCTTGAACACCCGTGCCAGAAATTCCTGTGGTTGCGGTTCACCGTCCCGCTGGTGCAGGGCGAACAGATGACACCGTTGACGCGGGCGGCCATGGCCGCCGATGCCACCAGCGCCCTCACGCACTACGGCCCCGGCGGGCTGCATTTCATCAACGCCGACTACACCCTGGCGCTGTCGCGGCTGCCCGATGGTCCGTTCGTCGGATTGGCGGGACTGACGCATTACAGCGGTGGGGGTGTGGCCACCATGTTCGATCGGCACGGGCCGGTCGGCAACAGTGTGACCATCGGAGTCGCCAATCACGGATTCCCGCAGGCCAGTGCGGCCGAGCGGACAGGCTCCCGTACCGGTCGGGTCGGCAAGCCGAGGAACCAGGGGACGCTCGTGTTCGTCCGGGCCATGCTCGTCGGCGCCGTCGCCGCAGCAGCCGTCTTCGGTACGCACTGCTCCGGGAGGTGCTCGGGTCACCACGATGTCGCCCAGTGGTGGTAGCGAATTGACCTCCGGAACCGCCAGTTGGTCACCGCGAAGCGCGTCGCCGAGTCGAATGTGTCCGGTGCCCCCCCGAATTCTTTTGTTGTTGTGAATTCAACTACCGCGAACGGGGTCCGATCAGATGATGGAATGTTTTCGCTGAAAATGGGGACGGCAGCGAAATCTTTGTGGCAGCGACAATTCTCCGGTATCGACGAAGATTGCCGACGAACACCCGCAGTGAGTCCATCCTGGCGGCCGCGACATCGGCGGCATTTCAGCCCGGATTGTGTCGGTACCGCGGAAATCAAGGGCTTTGCCGATGACGATCCCCGGCGAGGCCGAGCAGCCGGGCAAAATATCAGCGCATTGCTCGACGCAAAACGATCGGAATGGCTCGATTTACGGTAGCGTTAGTACGCTATCTTGGTGGTGAATGGCTCTGATCCCGGGGAGTAGCGACTCGTGGTCGTATCACACACGTGCAGGGCGGTAAGTGCCTGCGTCCTGGCCACCGGTCTGTTGTTGGGCGGTGGAGGCGCGGTCGCCGCGGCAGCGCCTGACTCCACCGGTTCCACCGGTTCCACCGGTTCCACCGGGGCCGGGTCCACCGGTCATGCCAGTGTGCGCTCCGGCGGGGCCCGCCACGCTCCCCGTGCGGTCGGCGGTACGGCAAGGCGCCCATCCCTGAGCATCGGGAGTGCCCTGCGACGGACGAGGGCTCTGCAACAGGCCCAGCAGACTCGGCAGACAACACCTCGGACAACTCCGCGGGCGGCCTCAAGTACGGGCCGGCCCGGTTCCACCGGCTCGATGAAGCCGAGGACCGCGGGTAGCGGTGCGAGTGGCACACCCGTGAACAAAGATCCGAGCGCCATCGCCACCACCGTCGTCAACTCCGCGGCCTCTGTCACCAATGCCGTCGGCCGGGCCATCACGTCGGTGGCGCAGGCGACGATCGATGTCGTGCAGCCTCCCGCCGTCGACGAGCCGATCGCCAATGTCGGCGACCTGGTTCCGGTACTCACCGAACCGATCACCCGGGCGATAGCGTTGTCAACTGCCCTGATTACGTCGGGTCTCGACGTCATCACGGCCGTGGAGCAGGCGGTCACCTCGATAGCCGGCGAGGTCATCCCGCTGATCCAGCAACCGTCGTCCGACCTCCCGTCCCTGCTCGGGGTCATTACGACCAAGCCCGCGCCAACCAGGCTGCCGGGCGCCGGTGGATATCAGCACGCGGTAGCGTCGGTGCCCAGCGATCCGGCACAGCCCCGGCAGCTGCCCAACACCGTTGTCAGCATCGCCGAGGCGTCGGCAGCCAACGACACAGCCGAGGTGCCTACCCCTGGTCGGGTCGCGATCACCGAGATGGGTCTGGCCTCGTCGCTACCGGGGTCGGCGATAGTGGAGGCCGAGGGCCGGCGGCTGTCGGATCTGCCGGCTGAGATTGCGCACGCTGTCCGCAACGCCCTGCGATCGGTTTCGCTGGCCGAGCTGGCCGCTGCCGCCCTGCCGGGCATCGCGGGCCTGTTGTTCTTCTTCGCCGCCGGTGTACGCGTCGGACACCGTCAGGCCAAGTTCGGGTTCGTCATGCAGACGACCGGCGTCATGCGATTCGCGCGCCCCGGCCCGCTGGGTGTCGTCCGCTCGGGTTCGCTGGTGTCCGTTCACCGCAGGACGCCGCGTGCCCAGCGTCGCCTCGACAAAGCCGCCTAGCGCTCGGTCACATCGTCCACGCGACGTTGCCGCTAGAGACCGCCCAGGTCGTCCGGTACGTCGACGGCGTGCTCCCGCAGCGTTTCCAGCGGAACCACGTCCAGCGCGCGCTCGTGGGTGGCGGCCAGCACCACCGGCGCCGCGCAGCCATCGCGGTGGGCCCGCAGCCAGTTCACCGCGGTCACGCACCATCGGTCACCCGGGGTGAGGCCGGGGAAGCGGTACTGGGGCGCCGGCGTCGACAGGTCGTTGCCGATGGAGCGTTGGTGCGCAAGGAACTCGCCGGTCACCACGGCGCAGATAGTGTGCTGACCGAGATCTTCCGGCCCGGTCGAGCAGCAGCCGTCGCGGTAGAAGCCGGTCAGCGGATCGGTGCCGCATGCTTCCAGCGAGCCGCCCAGCACGTTGCGATCAGCCATGGGACCAGTATCCGCCCACAGTGCGGCCGGCCGCACCGGCCGATTGGTCAGCCGGCGGGTTCGGTGGCGTCATCGGTGTCGCTCCGACTGCCGTCCGCGTTGCCGCGCGTGCGCCAGCTTCGGAACCCGCGGTGGGCTGCGAACGCCCCGATGATGGCGGTGGCGCACCACACCGCGATCGCCGAATAAACCAGCGGCGACGACAGATCCGAAATCGAGGCACCCAGAGCGGTGTAGACGAACGCCCGCGGCGCCGAGCCGATGAGCGCCCCGACCGCCATCTGCCACAACGGCATTCCGAACGCACCGAACGCGTAGGAAGCCAGCGCATCGGAGATACCGGGAATGAAGCGCTGACCGACGACCGCCCACAGTCCATGCCTCCGGACCTGGGTGTCGACGCGCTCGGCCCATTCGGCCCCGAGCAGTGCACGCGCGCTGTCCCGCCCCGCCCGCCTGCCGATCAGGCCAGTGATCGTCGCCGTGCCGACCGTCGCGCCCAGCGTCACGAACGTGCCGATCACCGGGCCGAACAGCACACCGCTGCCCGCGGCCAGAATCGGGCCCGGAACGAACACCGCGCCGAGGGCGGCCGAGACCACCACGTAGGTCAGCGGCGCGACGGGACCCGTGGCCGCCACCGCGTCCCGGACTTGCTGGACGTCGATCACGCGTGCAACGGCAACCAGGTAGAACAAGCCCAGCAGGAACGCGGCGAACAGGGCCAGCCGGATGACGTGGGGCCACCGGCTGCCGGTGGAAGGACTCGCGTTGTCGACCATGCTGCGCCCCATTGTCCCAGGGAGCGTCGGCGACTCGGCCGCCCCGCCGGCTGGGCAACCGACCCCGAACAGCCCGGCCGAGCCGTCCGGTCAGTGCCGTATGAGCTTCTCGCGCACCGTGTCGGCGATGAAGCGGCCGATCGGAACCGGCTGGAACGCGCGGGCGGCAGCGGTGAGCGCATCCCGGGAATCGGCGCTCAGCTCGATGTCGGCGGCGGCGACGTTGAATTCGAGCTGCTCCACACTTGACGCACCGGGTATGGCGACGACACCGGGCAGACTGATCAACCAGGCCAGCGCCACCTGTGCCGGCTTGGCATCGACCGAGTCCGCGACATCGCGCAGTGTCTGCAACAGCGGCTCGACGCGGCGTAGATTCTCGGTGCCGAAGAGGGGGTTGACCGCCCGTACACCACCGGGCCGGTTGTGCAGGCCGTACTTGCCTCCCAACAGTCCCTGGGCGAGCGGGCTGTAGGCGATTACGATGCGGTTCTCGCGCTCGGCGAACGGAACGAGGTCGTCGAGCGCGCGCGGGTGGGCAAGCGAGAAGTGGACCTGGTTGCTGATCACCGGGCGCCCGAGGGCGGCGTCGGCCTTCTGCCATCGTTGCAGCGAGTAGTTCGAGACACCGGCCGCACCGATACGGCCACTGTCGAGCAGGCTGCGCATGCCCGGCATGATCACCGAATCGGGGACCACCGGGTTGGCCTGGTGGATCTGGTAAAGCGGGATGCGCTCCAGTTGCAGCCGCTGTGCACTGGCGCGTTCGCGCTGTTTGACCACCGGCGGGAACGGCGCGACCGGGAAGACCTTGGTTGCGACGGCGACCTCCGATCGCTCGTCGCCCAGCGCGTCGCCGAGGATGCGCTCGCTCTTGCCCATCCCGTACACCTCGGCGGTGTCGAACAGTGTTACGCCCAGCGCGCGGGCACGTTTCACGATGTCCCGTGCCGCGCCCGCGGCGTACTGGTCGCCGTAGCCCCACTCACGCGAGCCGAACTGCCAGGTGCCCAGGCCGATCCGGCTGACGCGGCCGACCCCGTCCACATCGAGGTACCTCATGGCGTCCAACGTACTGGCACCGCCGGGCCGGTACTTCCCCGACGACGAGCCGACCGAAACCGGGTGCGAAACCTTGCAGGTCAGGCTCGCTTGGTCAGCGTCCTTCGGGCGGCAGCAGCATCGACTCCCAGGTTCGGTCCGCCGGCGCGCTCCGGGAGAGGTCGGTCTGGGCATAGACACGCCCATCCGGGCCGACGTAGGTTCCGGTGGAAGGGTCGTAGGCGGTGACCGCCATCGGCGGCCGAGCGGTCGGTGGCCCGGCAGCCGGCGGTGTGCCCGGCGGTAGCTGCGGGATGTCTTGGCCCGAGTTGGTGGCGTTGGGGTCGCCTTTCCAGTTGTAGCCGTCGTTGAGCGGAACGTACTGCTCGTCGCTCTCGCACAGCTGCACCGTCGGCGCGCGCTTGCCCGGCACGGTCTCGCACGGGATGTTGCGGGCGCCGCGCACGTTGAACGGCGAGTCCTGGGGTACCCGGCAGTAGAGGTCACCCGGGCTCCGCTCGGGGTAGTCCACGAAGTTGGCAGTCCGCTGCTGCTGGGCGGGCAGGAAGCCGGTGGTGCAGGCCGGCGGAAGGTTGAGATTGAGGTTGAAGCTGAGGTACTGGCCCTTGTAGGGCTGCTTGGTGTTCAGGTTGGCGATGATGCCGGCCTGCCCCTCGGCGACCGCCTGCGGCAGCAGCACCAGCAGTTGTTCGATGTCGTTCCGATAGGTCACGGCGACCTGTCCGACACTGACGAGATTGGCGAGAATGATCGGGACGGTGGGCTGCACGCGTTCCACCAGCCGGCGCGCCTCGGCCGCGGCCGGAGCGCCGCTCTGGATCACGCCCGCCACTGCGTCGTCGTTGTTCTGCAGTTCACCGGTGACGGTGGCGATATGCGAGGCCCAGGCCTGAATCGCCTGCGCGGATTCGGTCTGCGAATCCAGCACCGGCTGCGAGCTGTCGATCAGGGTGGTCAGTGGATCGAGGTTCCTGCGGGCATCGATCGCCAAATTCGTCGAGCCCCGGACGATGTCGGCCAGCTGCGGTCCGAGCCCGCCGACTGCGGTGTAGGCCTCGTCGATGGCGGTCTTGAGGTTGTCGCGCGGTATGGCCCGCAACCCCGCGTTGGCGGCGTCGAGCAGCACGTTGATGTCGGGCGGGACGGAGGTGTCGGCGAGCGGGATCGCGTCTCCGTCTTTCAGCGGCGGCGAGTTGCCGTTGCGGGGCAGCAGATCGACGTACTGTTCGCCGATCGCGGACTGGCTGTGCACTTCGGCCTTCAGATCAGACGGGATGTCGATGCCCGACTTCAGCGAAAGGATCGCCTTCACCCCGGTGTCGGTCAGCTGCACCGACTGCACCCGCCCCACTTCGACACCGCGGTAGGTGACGTTGCCGGTGCCGTACAGTCCGCCGGCCCGTGGCAGTTCCATTGTCACCGTGTAGCGCCCGACGCCGAAGACCTTCGCCGGCAGCTTCATGAAGTGCAGGCCCATCAGCGAGATCGCGGCCAGCGCGAGCATGGCGAAGATGGCCAGCTGGATGACCACCCTTCGATTCAGGTGCATGCTAGGGCCCCTGGTCGAATCGGTAGGGGACCACCAGCGGGTTGGATTTGGTGTAGGGGCTGGGGAACTGGCCGATGGTGCGGCCCCACTGCATCTCCAGCTCGGTGAGGTCGCCCTCCCAGCGGGTGCCGGTGAAGAACCCGGCGTCGATGCGGCTCAGCGTCAGGTCGACGATCGCGGTCAGGTTCGCGTAGTCGCCGCGCTGCCAGTTCTCCAACGTCTCGTTCGGGAACGGGAAGGTCAGGATCAGACTTAGCGCGCGGGTCATGCTGGGCCCGGCGTCGGCCAGCGATGCCAGCACCGGCCCAATGTCTTTGAGCTCCTTGACCAGGTTGTCCTTGGTCTGGTTGACCGAGTCGACGACCAGCGCGCTGAACTTGCTCAGCTGGTCGGCCGCGGTGACCAGGTTGTCGCGTTCGCCGTTGAGTACCGCCAGTGCCTCCGGCACGGTCGCGAGAGCCTGGTCGAGCACGGGCTGTTTGGCCGCGAAGGTGCCGGCGAGGGTGTTGAGGCTGTCGGTGGCGGCGATGATGTCGCCGGTCTGGGCGTTGACGTTGGCCGCGAACCGGTCAAGCTCACCGAGCATGCTGCGCAGGTCCTGCTCGCGTCCCCGAAACGCCGTGCTGAACGCCTCGGTGATGTCCTGGACCTGGCCGAGCCCGCCGCCGTTGAGCAGCATCGAGATCGTCGCCAGCGTCTGCTCGGTGGTGGGGTACGCCGACGAATGCGACAGCGGGATCAGTGAGCCCTCGTGCAGCCGGCCCTGGGGCCGGCTGTCGGTGGGTAGGGCCAGCTCCAGATGAAGCGACCCCAGAATGCTGGTCTGGCCGATCTTGGCGGTGATATTGGCGGGCAGGTCGGTGCCGCCGTCGAGGCGCATGGTCACCAAAGCGTGCCAGCCCTGCCGCTCGATCTTCACGATGTGACCGATCGTGACGTCGTCGAACCGGACACGCGAATTCGGTTGGATATTGCTGACATCCGGCATCTGGGCCCGGACCGCATACGAGCCGGGACCATCGCCCCGGGTTCCCGGCAGCGGCAGCGAATTCAGTCCGCGCCAGCCGCAGCCGGTCAGACTTGCCAGGAGCGCGAGCAGAACGAGCCACGCCGCGCAGTGATTCCGGCACACCGGTCTCATGAGCCACCGCCCGCGATGGTCATCATCCCGGTCAGTCCGGCCGCCGGGTCGGTGTCCACCGTGGGTGCGGGCGCATCCGGGGGCGCCTCGGCGGGCAGCGGAGAGCTCGGTGCCGCCTGTGCCGCCGGCGCGGGCGGGGCGGGCGGCACGAAGTCCGGGCGCATCCAATCCTCGCTGTAGGTCACCTCATTGGGACGCGCCTGTGCGCCGACGAGGAAGTTCTCTCCGAGTGGCGGGAAGTTGTACTGGCGGTTCTTGATGATGGGTGCCAGGTATTGCACACAGAGTTTCGCCGCCTGCTCGGCGCCGAGCCGGGAAGCGGCCTGAATCGCCCCGCACAGGAACGTGATGGGATTGGCGAAGTTGTTGACCGCCAGTGCGCCGGTCAGGGAGCCGCTGGCCGGTTCGTAGATCGCGTCATAGTTCGCGACGGCGGTTGGGGCGATGTGCAGGGTCTGCTCGATGTCGTCGAGGCTGGCGACCACCACCTTGCTGATCGAGGCCAGCTTGTCCGCGGTGGTGCCGATCGCCTCGCGGTTCTCGGCGGCGAAGCTCTGCACGTCACCGAGGACCGAGTTGAGGTCGGAGACCGCCTGGCCGACCTTCCACGGATCGTCGGCCATCAGGCCGGTGACCGCCGCCAGGTTGCGATTCAGTTGGCCGAGCACGTCGCTGCTGTCGTGCAGTGCCGAAACCAGAATCGACAGATTCCTCAACGTCGAGAAGAGATCGCCGCTGTGGTCGCCGAGCACCGACATCGCCTGGGAGAGTTTCATGATGGCGTCCCGAATGGTGGCGCCCTGCCCGCGCAGATTGTCGGCGGTGGTATCGATCAGCGCCCCCAGCGTGCTCACCCCACCGGGTTCCGTCGGTTGCAGCATCTCGGTGAGTCGCTGCAGCTGGACCCGGACCTGGTCCCACTCCACCGGAACCACCGTGCGGTCCCTGGGAATCACCGCCCCGCCGGCCATCGCGGGGCCGCCGGTGTAGGCCGGGGTCAGCTGGATCGCCCTGCCGGTCACCAATTGCGGCGACAGGATCGCCGCTTTGGCGTCGGCGGGCACCCGGTACTTGCGGTCGAACCAGAACCTGACCCGCACCCCGTCGGGCTGGGGTTGGACCGTGTCGACCCGGCCGACCGGCACGCCGAGGACGCGCACGTCGTCCCCGGGAAAAAGGCCGGTACTGTTCTGGAAATAGGCAACCACCCAATTGCGGTCCGCCCGGTCGACGGCCCGCGTGGCGGTGATCGCACCCGCTCCCAGCACCAGCACCAGTACGACGGCGAGCGCGGTGCGGGAATTGCGCAACCTGGTCATTGCTGTCCGCCCGCCTGTGCCGCCGGCTCGCCCGGCGCCGGTACGTAGATCGGTTGGGGTGTCGGTTCCGGCGTCGAGGCGATGCCGGGCGGTGCCACTGCCGGCGGTCCAGGGGGCGGCCCGCCCGGTGGCGGGGCGGGCAGTGGTTCCCGATAGGGGTAGCGCCGGTCGCCAGGGTTGCCGGTAATCGCGTCGGGCAGGGTCACATTCGGCTCTCCACCCTGGCCGGTGCGCGGGTAGGGCACGGGCAGGGCCGGGGTGTCGGGCTGGCCGGTCTGCGGGTCGAGTCGCTGGGAGGGCAGCAGCACGTTGGGATCCAGGCCGAGATCGGAGAAGGCGGCATCGACGAATGGCTGGACGAACTGTCCGGGAAACAGGTTGGCGACATAGGCCTTGAAGAACGGCCCCGACGAAAGGGATTCGCCGAGTGACATGGCGTAGTTGTTGAGCAGCTTGATCCCCTCTTGGAGGCGCTCTTTGCGGTTGTCGAGGATGGTCAGGACCCCGTTGAGCTTGTCCAGGGCGGGGGTGAGCCGGTGACGGTTCTCGGTGATGAAGCCTTTGAGCTGCCGGGAAACCGCCGACATGTTGGCCCAGATGGAGTCGATGGCGTCGCTTTGCCGGCGCAGGGCCACCAGCAGGGCGTTGGTGTTGCCGACCAACCGGACAATCTGGTCGGTGCGTTTGCCCAGCACGTCGGTGGCCCTGGCGGCGTTGGCCAGCAGATTGCGCAGCTGGGTGTCCTGTTTGTTGAGGGTGTCGGCGAAGCGGGCCGCGCCGGTCACGGCATCCTTGACCTCCGGTGGCGTATCGGCGAACGTCTGTGCCAGGGTGGCCAGGGAGTCCGACAGCTGGCCGGTGTTCAGGCCGCTGATCGTGATCGCAAGATCGCCGATGGCATCCGGCAATTGATAGGGAGATGTGGTCCGCTCCAACGGAATCGGACCGCTCAACCCTCCGTCCCCCGTGGGGTGGACGTCGAGCATCTTGGTGCCCAGCAGGCCCTTGGTCTTGATCGCCGCTCCGGTCCGCTCCCCGAGGCGGACGTCGCCCTTGACGTGAAATTTCACCAGCACCCGTGGGCCGTCGAGCTCGATGCTGGACACCTTCCCGACCGGAAGGCCCGACACTTCGACGCTGGCGCCGTCGTAGAGCCCGGCGGCGTCGGGGAAGTACGCCGAGTAGTCCCTGCCTTGATTGAGGAAAGGCAACTTCTGCCACTGCAGAGCAGCGATCACGACGCCGGCGATGACAACGGCGCCGACGGCGCCCAGGACGAACGGGTTGCGTTCGGAGAACGACTTCATTTCGGTGTGCACCGTCCCGTGTCCTGGCCGGCGACCTTGACGTAAACCGGTTGTCCGCCCTTACCGTTCAGCTTGAGAACGATGTCGCAGATGTAGAAACTGAAGAAATCGCCATACATGCCCTGGCGTTGCAGCACCCGGTACTTGTCCGGCAAGGTATTGATCAGGTTGTCCAGGTAGTCGTGGTCGGCCACCGCGATCGCCGAGGTCCGGTCGGTTTCTCCGACGACCTTGCTGAACGGCTGGCGCGCCTGGGAGAGCAGATCTGCTACCGTGCCTGCCGCGGCGTTGGTGTAGGCGACCGCGTTGGCGATATCGCCCTTGCGCGCGGCGAGACCGTGGACGAGCTCGGACAGGTTGGCGACCGCCTTGTCGAGCTGATCGCTTTGCCCGCCGAGCGACCCCAGTACCGTGTTGAGGTTGGTGATGACCTGCCCGATCAGTTGGTCGCGGTCGGCGAGGGTGTTGGTGAAGGCCGCGGCCTGATCGAGAAACGACCCGATCGTGGCGCCCTGCCCCTCGAACGCTTCGGTGAGCTGGCCGCTGAGCGCGTTGACCTGGTCGGTGCTCAGCGCGCGAAACAATGGTTTGAACCCGCCGATCACCGAATCGAGATCCAGCGCTGGTCGGGTGCGAGACAGCGGAATCGTCTGGCCAGGTACAAGTTTCGTCATCCCGCCGGCGCCTTCTTCCAAAGCCAGGAAACGACCGCCTATGACGTTGTCGTAGCGGATGGCAGCCTCGGTCCCCTCGGTAAGGACCACGGAGTCATCGGTAGAGAACCGCACCCGCACGGTCGCGTCGGGGTTGATCGTGATGCCTTCGACCTTGCCGACCTCCACCCCGGCAATGCGCACGAAGTTGCCCACCTTCAGGCCGGTGACATTGGTGAAGACGGCGTTGTAGGTCATGCCGGCGCCGAACCGGAACTGGGCGAAGACGGTGATGAGCATGAAGGCACCGAGCAGGCAGACCGTCAAGAAGATGGCCAACCGCCAGACGGCGCCCTTGAGATTGTCCCTCATAGGTGAGTTTCCTCTCGGTCGGCGATCATGGTGGTGGCAGAGCCGATTGCGGTGCGGTCGCGGGGTCGGGTGCCGGGGGTACGCCCGGCCACAGCGGTAGCCCGCCGGGGCCGTACCAGGCCGCTCCGTAGGGCGGCATACCCGGGCCCATGTCGGGTCCGGGTGCCGGACCGGGTAGGCACCGACGGATGCTGGGCGGCTGCGGTGCAGCGCGGGTGACCGGGAAGAAGTCGGCCCAGCAGGGATGGCCGATACCCGGGTTGGGTCGTACGTCCAATCCGGTGCCCCAGCCGGTGTCGGCGATCAGCTGGCGCACCGGGAAGTTCTTGGTGGCATCGGGCAGCGATCCGCAACCGGGTTTGCCACCCGGCCCGCCCCTGGCGGCCACGATGGGCAGGTTGTCCGGGTATTGGTAGGGGTCGTTTCCGAGCAGCAGGCCGATGTCGAGTTGGGTGGACTTGCCGTCGGCGCCGCCCCACACGTCGTAGCCGCCGTTGTTGAGAAACCAGGTGGTGCCGCGTAGCCAGCAGGTGTAGACCGGGCTGTACTTGAGCAGCAGACTCGTTGTCGGCTCCAGAACATTGACGGCGCGCACCAGGTTGTCCCCGGCCGCCCCGAGCAGCTTCTGGCCATCGCGGGACAATCCGATGGTGTTGAGCAGCAACGCATCCAGCGCCTTGGCATGGTCGACGACAGTGGTACTGACTGTGGCGGAGCTGTTGAGGATCGCCACGATGTCCGGTGCCGCCGCGGCGTAGGTGTCGTTGAAGTCTTTGAACGAGCGCCAGTCGGCGCGGATGGTGTCGCTGCGGGCATTGAGTGCCTGCAGCACCTCGTTGAGGTCGGTGGTGGCCTGCCCGATGCGTCGGCCTTGTCCGCGCACCGCATCGGCCACGGCGGTCAGTACCGCGTTGAGTTTGGCGGGGTCGATCATGTCGAGCAGGTTGACCACGTTTTCGAAGACGGTGTTGACCTCGGTGGTGACATTGCTGGAGGTCAGCACGGCCCCGGCGGCCAACCGCTGGGGGCTGGGGTCGGCCGGGTAGACCAGGTCGACGAACTTGGCCCCGAATGCCGTGGTGGCCTTGATCTGTGCGCCCACATTGGCCGGGATGTAGCGGATCTGGTCGGGGTCGATCTCCAACCGCAGGCTGGCTGGGCTCTGGCCGCCGATGATCGTGGCGACCCTGCCGACCTGCACCCCGCGCATCTTGACCTTGGCGCCGGTCTCCATCACCAATCCGGAACGATCCGCGGTCAGCGTGACGGGGACATACCGCCGGAAGGTGCCCGCGAAGATCGACGACGTCACGAAGAAGAACGCCCCGATCGCAACGAGCAGGATCAGTGCCCACCACGCGTCGCTGAGGCGGTTTTCACCGGGCCGCGGTTCCATGTCTACCCCGCCAGGTGGAAGTTGCCGGATTGGCCGTACACGGCAAGCGAGATCATGACGATTTCGACGGCCGCGACGACCATGGAGGTGCGCACCGCGCGGCCGACCGCCTCACCCACGCCCGCCGGACCGCCCGAGGCGGTGAATCCGTAGTAGGTGTGCACCAGCATGATCACGACGGTCATCGCGACCGATTGGCAGAAGGACCAGATCAGGTCGGTGGGGTTGAGGAAGGTGTTGAAGTAGTGGTCGTAGACACCCGAGCCCTGCCCGTAGATCGCGGTGGTGCCGGTGCGTGCGGCCAGGAAGGCCATCATGACCGCGATGCAGTACAGCGGGATGACCACGATCACCCCGGCCAGCACGCGGGTGGACGCCAGGTAGGTGACCGTACGGATGCCGATGACCTCGAGTGCGTCGATCTCCTCGTTGATGCGCATCGCCCCGAGCTGGGCGGTCGCCCCGGCCCCGATGGTGGCCGACAGGGCGACCGAGGTGGTTCCCGGCACGATGAGCCGGACGTTGAAGAAGGCCGACGCGAACCCGGTCAGCGCCTCGAACCCGACCGACGAGAGCTGGTTGTAGCCCTGGACCGCGACCAGGGCACCGGTGGTCATGGTCAGAAAGCCGACGATGGCGACCGTCCCGCCGACCACCGCCAACGCTCCGGCGCCCAGGCCCATCTGCGCGATCAGGCGCAGCAATTCGCCCTGATAGTGGACAACGGCATCCGGGACGGCTGCCAGCGTCTTGACGTAGAACCGAGTCTGGGCCCCGATCCGGTTCCACCCGGTGGCCACCCCGCGCCAGCTCTGCAGCCGTGGATGAAGCTTGCTGGGAACGCTGAGACTCACCCGGGCGACCTCATCCGACGGTGAACTGGATGCCGACGGCGGTCACGATGACGTTGATGGCGAACAACACCATGAAGGTGAACACCACCGTTTCGTTCACGGCATTTCCGACGCCGGCCGGTCCGCCGCCGACCGAGATGCCCTTGTAGCAGGCGATCAAGCCGGCCGCCAGCCCGAAAAGCGTTGCCTTGGCCAGTGACACGATCACGTCACCCAAGCCGGTCAACAAGGTCAGACCGGCGGCGAAGGCGCCAGGCGAAACGTGCTGGATGTAGATGCAGAAGATGTAGGCCCCGGTCAGGCCGGCCAGGATCACCGTCGCCGAGAGCGCGAGTCCCACCGTCGTGGCAGCCAGAACACGCGGCACCACCAGGGCCTGGATGGGGTTGATGCCCATGACCCGCAGCGCGTCGAGCTCCTCCCGGATGGTGCGCGCCCCCAGGTCGGCACACATCGCGGTTGCCCCGGCGCCGGAGACCACCAGGACCGTCACGATCGGACCGATCTGGTTGACGGTGCCGATTGCCGCGCCGGTGCCGCTGAAGTCGGTGGCTCCGAACTCGCCGAGCAGGATGTTGAACGTGAACACCAACAACACCGAGTAGGGCAGCGTCAGCATCAGCGCCGGCAACACCGACACCCGGGCCACGAACCAGGTCTGGAGCAGGTACTCGCGCCACGCGAATGGTGGCCGGAACATCAACATCAAGGTGTCCAGCGACATCGCGACAAAACCGCCCAGTGCCCGAACGGGTTTCGCTACGGGGAGCGATGTCGTCAAAGTCGGCTCCGGGGCCTGGTGAAGGCCGGGCCGAGCGATTTCGGCACATGCGCCAACGTGCCACTGAGCAACGGCGGAATCGCCCGCGTCCGGGACTCAGCGACGTCGAAGGGCGGCATGGCGGAACGCTATCGCGGACGTCGGTGCGGTAGCTGCCCCTCGATGGGGGCCAATTTGTACCTCGAAAGAGTTAGCGCCCAGGCAGATCGGCCTTGGTGCCAAACGATCTGGTGGCTGGTGGCCAGGGCGAACCCGTTTCCCCGTGTCGAGATCTCGTCACCGCCGGCCGGCAGGGCCTGTCCCCGGTGCCGGAAGACTCGCAGGGTAGAACACATCGCTGATGGCACTCAGGGAGGCGAAGTCGAGATCCCGGTCGCCGTGGTGGCGCACCCACAATGTTGTTGTCGATGAACCGTTTTCGCTTCCGATCGTCGGCGGATCTCCCTCGAGGTAGCGCATGTCGTAGTTGCGCATCCAGGCGTTGCCCTCCGGAAGGATTGCGCTGGGGAGACTTCACCGCCCCGGTGTCCGACCGGATGTCTCGGCGGGCCGCGATTACGGCCGTCGTGTTGGTGGGGATCGCTGCTGCCGTCTACCCCCCGAAGGGCCCGGCCATGTTCGCGTAACTCGGCGTGGTGCCGCCGATGAGGTGGCCGAAACCGTCCTGCCTCAGACTGATCGCGCTGTCGAACGGATGCGTGGTGCTCCTGGTGGTTTCGCTTCCGGTAGTCGTGGCGTTCCCGCTGGCCGGGTGCCCGGTACGGCGCCCGCCGGTCAGCGGGTGATTCGGCCCTACCCCTCAGACGGTGGTGGTCTGCAGCGAGGACAGGTCGGTTTGCATCAGCACGACGTTGTAGTCGCCCCACAGCGACATGTTCCAGTACAGGTTGCTCACGTCGGCGTCGCCGCTGCCGTCGGTCAGCTGGCCGGTTCCCGACCACGGGTGGATCATCGGTGCGTATAGGCCCGGGTAGTCCGCCGAGGTCGCGATGGTGACCGGGTCAGACCAGGGGCCCTCGGGCTGGTCGGCGAGTCGCATCTGGATGTCGTTGTTGCCGTCGGCGTAGAGCACGACGTAGGAGTCCAGGTAGTCGTTGTACTGGACCGACATCTCGCTGACGTTGCCGCCGGTCTTGGCGCCGAACAGGCCGCCCAGATAGCCGCCGAGGACGTTGGGGTTGTTGGCCCAGTCCACGACGGGTCCGAACAGCCCGCTCGAGTGGGTGGAATCGCCGATGACAGGTGCGGCCACCGCGGCCTTGCCGGTCACCCACTTCGCGCCGTCCCAGTACTCATACTTGGACAGATCGGTGGTGTACTCCTCGGGAACCCGGGACAGGTAGGCCGAACCCTGGCGGCCCGACGGTGTGCCGAACGCGTACAGGTAGCGGGGGTCGCCCTCTGCGACCTGGTCCTCGGGCTCGAGCACGTACGCCATCTGCTGGAAGTTCTGGCTGCCGGCAACGTAGCGCGTCGACGACCGGAGCCATCCGGCCGACCGGATCGTCGACGGCACCAGCACCCACTTGTCGCTGTTCTGGTCATACGTCGAGATCGCCGAGTAGTTGGTGGTCCACCTTCCCGGCGAATCCCACGACTTGACCGACATGTACGCCACGTATTGCTCGTCGAGGACCGAGGTCGCCGAGGTGGGGATGACGGTCACCTCGGAGCCGAAGATGGGGAACAAGGCGCTGCGGGCGCTCGGGATGAACTGGTGGGCATAGCCGGTCTGCAGCAGCGACAGGCCGTCGGTCAGGTTGGTGTCGGTGCTGAGCAACAGCACGTTGGAACGCCAGGTCCCGGTCTGGCCGGGACCGCTGAACGTGTCGCCGAACGCCAGCTGGATCTTGCCGGTCAGCCCGTTCTCCCACATGATGCCGAGGTCGGTGCCGTAGATCCCGAAGCCCGCGGTGTTGTTGGTCTGCGGCCAGCTGTATCCGGGGTTGTACTGACCGGTCACCCAACCGACCGGTGTCGAGGGCAGGCTGCTCGGCGTAGTGGCCACGGCCGCGGTGTCGACGACGTCGGATTCGGTCGTGACGGTCGCGGCCGTCGCGACCGTCGTGGCCGCGCCGGACGTGGTCGTTTCCGTCCTTCCGGACCGCAGGGTCCGCGCGAATCCGGTTTCGAACTCCCGTCGCACCCACGCCAGCAGCGCCCACGCCGCCGGGGGCTGCGCGGGTGCCTTCGGACCGTGGGCGGCCAGGGCGGCAAGCCCGGCCAGCAGTCGGGAAACCAGGGGAGGCACGCTCGGCCGGGTCACCGCGATCGACCGCGCGACGGCCCGCGGCGTCACCGGTTCGGCGGCCGCCGCGGCCGCCTCGACCACCGGCACGCTTACCGTCGCCGCGGTGGCCGTCGGCACCGCCGTAGCGGGGGCCGTAGCCGTCGAGGTGACGATGGTCGACGGCGAGATCGAGCCCCGCGCGGTTCGCCGCGCGGCACCGCTCACCGTTCGCGAGGCAGCAACCTTCGCCGCCTTCGCCGCCGGCTGCGTGGTGCTCTCCGGCGTCGACGCCGTGTTGCGGGAATCGCTCCCACCCCTGGTCGCGCTGGTGAGGGCGCCGCCGGAGCTGGTCACCACACCGCGCCGCGACGAGCCCTTGCCGGCGGTGGGTGTCGAGGTCTCGTCGCTGTCTGAGCCTCGCGCGGACGAATCGGACTGCGCGGAGCCCGTGGACTGCGCGGAGCCCGTGGACTGCGCGGACCCACTCGTCGGCTTGGGTCCGCCGGTGGTCCGCGCTGACGAGGCCGATGAGGAGGAGGTTGTGTCGTTGCTCGACGCGGCTGAACCGGAGTCGGAGGTGTCTGCCCGTGCCAGACCAGTGCCGGTTGCTACGGCGGCCCCCACACCCAAGGCCACCGCCAGGGCTCCGACCCGCCCGACCCTGGTGGCGGCGTTGTTTGCACGACTCATTGCACCCAACCTTTGCCGTCGCTTGACGTCCATCGCCCTGTGTATCGCGCTCCTCAGTGTCACCGTTTCAGCGACCGGATATGGCCACTTTGCTCGTGGTGGTCCCAAGTGTCGCAACATTACCGTGCGAACTCCGGCATATGGGGTTTGCCACGCGCCGCCGTGGCCAGGGTCTGCCCGGAATGTCACCGTTGGCGCCGCGAGTGTCCGGCGTCGCCGCGCCACGCCCTTGACGCGATTTACAAACCAAGGCAAGGGTGTCACGGTGGTTGGTGTCCATCGCGGATCGTGCGGCCCGGGAGAGGTGGGGTGAATGGATTTCTCGCTACTGGATCTGTCCGACGATGACCGGGCGTTCCGCGATGAGCTGCGGTCGTTTCTCGGCACGGTTGTCACCGACGAGGTCATCCGTCGTGACCGCCAGACCGGTGAGAACTTCGACGAGGGCGTGCACCTGGCACTGGGTGAGGCGGGATACCTGGCCGGTGACTGGAAGTCCGAATCCGAGGGCGGTTTCAGCACGGTGCGGCGCAGGATCTGGGATCTGGAGATCGGCCGGGCGCACACGCCGTGGTTCCACTGGGGTACCACGGCGATGGTGGCACGTTCGGTGGTCAGGTTCGCCACTCCAGGACTGGCCGAGGAGGTCGTTCCCGGTGTGCTGGCCGGCCGGCTTCGGCTCTGCCTGGGCTACACCGAACCCGAGGGGGGTTCCGACATCGCGACCTGCAAGACCAGGGCCGTGCAGGACGGGGACGGCTGGATCATTAACGGCGCCAAGATGTTCACGTCGAATGCCCACAACAGCCAGTACGTCTTCCTGATCACGAACACCGACCCCGAGGCGCGCAAACATCAGAGCCTCACCATGTTCCTGGTCCCGCTGAACACACCCGGGGTCGAGATCCAGGGCATCCGCACCGTCGACGGTGACCGGACCAACATCACCTACTACAGCGACGTGCGTATCGCCGACAAGTACCGTGTCGGTGAGGTGAACGGCGGGTGGGCGGTGTTGCGCGAGGCGCTCGACGCCGAGCACGGCACCGGCGAACGCGGTGGCGAAGGCCTGGAGAAGATCGCCGTGATGACCGAGCACATCACCCTCATGGCCGAAGCCGTGGACAAGGCCGCGGCGGCTGTGGCGCAGCGGGATTCGACCGGCCGCAGGCCCGTGGACGACGGCTCGGTCGCCTATCGGCTGGGCCGCGCCATCGCTCGGATGGAGGCGGCCATGAGCACTCCGGAGATGTTCGGCCGGGTCGCCATCGCCCAGACCATGCGCGACATGTCGCCGG
>Ga0210086_1000194_pt1 | contig 38695 bp, 31 predicted proteins | sample China_Galinas_PW_3_FD_184867 | JGI IMG/M metagenome (GOLD analysis project Ga0210086, IMG submission 184867) | Wetland microbial communities from San Francisco Bay, California, USA, that impact long-term carbon sequestration - China_Galinas_PWB_D2... | ecosystem: Environmental > Aquatic > Marine...
CAGCCTTGCGCTGAGCGGCTCGCAGCGCGTTCGGCGATCCAGCGGTAGACTCGCCGCGCTTCTGGATCAGGGTGTTCGCGTGCTACCCGACGGGCGATCCTCTCTGCCTCCCGTGCGCGGTTCGTCATATGGGTGTTGCTTCCGCTCCCAGCCATCGTCTCTGTCTCCCGGTTCACCCCGCCGGTCCCGCCGAGGGCGAGTCCGCGGGTCGGCGGCACGAGGAATTTGGAGGAGGATCCGGAGGTCACACGGAAGATCTCTCCGAAGACAAATTCCCGGCACCTCACGACACGCTCACGACACATCGCCGTTGCTTTTCCACACAAATCAACGCCGCCCGATCCGAGAGGACCGCTCCTAAGTCATTCAGTGTCATGTCTTTGCGTGTCCATGGCCGAATTGCTGTTTGCGGCACTTTTTATGCCTTGCGAGACTACGGATCAGAAGGTTGGGGGTTCGAATCCTCCTGGGCGCACCACTTCAAGTCCTTTTCCCACAGACAGTTAGAAGGAATAGCTCTTCGGCTATGAGTCGGCCGGGAGAGCTACAGTTGCTCTATCGTTGCAGCTGAGCACGCGGTAGGGGGCGTTTGGGGAGGGGTGTGCTCGTAAGTGACTGACGGGTAGGGACTTCGAATTCATAGCCCGGAATGCATTTTCGCTTCGCTTCAAAATAGGAGTGTACCAGGGCGTCTCACCCTGTCTCATTTCTGGGGCGGTTGGAGAGGGGAATCTCCGGGAGCGTGGGTAGTTCGGGACCCAACCTTCTGATCGGAGGTCAGAAGCTCCGTCCCCCAGGAAAGAGGCAGACAAACCTCGGCGGTCACCTATCGCTCCTCCAGGATCTCGCCGAACTCAATGTACCCTCGTCGTCCAAGATAGTTCACGATGGCTTCAGCCTGAACGCGAGTGTCTCCGCCAACCGACAGGGCCTGCCTTAGGAGGGCCGTGATTGCCTCACGCCGCATGTGGATTCGCCAGCCCTCACGATCTCCGCGTACCACTCGGTCGAGAATCCGCACCGACGCACCGATGTCCGTTCGTGCAACTTCGGCAAGGTGGCCGAGAACTTCATGATCCGGTTCGACTCTCTGAGTCGCCTTGCTGAAGTCTTCCAGACGATCTAGCCGCCACTCGCCAGGGAACTGATCACACAGAAACCAGGTCCCGAAGAGCTGCGCCTCGGGCTTCTCCTCGGCGTCCTTTCTCCCCGGCCCAGTCCAGTACCGATCCCATAGCAACATAAGCCGCTCAACGACATCCTCTGCCAATTCCTCATCTCCCCGCACAATTCGTCCCAGGAAGCCGATCGAATGCCGGCGCACATTCGCGTTGGCAGTCTCCAGGAAGCGCTGCAATATGCCGCCCCCTGAATCGAAGGTGATTTCACCTCGCGCGTATAGGATCATCAGGTGCTCACCAAGATGGTTCATCGGTTGGTGACGGCCTGATTCTGGGAGTTCAACTCTAGCGGCGTGCTCTACCGCGCATGAAAACTGCTTTTCAAATAGACGATAGAACTCGACGTGAGGCTTGACCCACACTAGGAATGCATTCCATGCCGCCCACCCCTCGGGCGCCACCGGCCCCTCGTCTACGCCCTCCAAGCGGAAGAGTGCCCCAGCGTTGCCTGTCAGCCAATCCCTGTCGATCCAATAGACTAGGCCGATATGTGCTCCTATTATGGCTGATGTCTCGACGCTGCCGTTCCCCGGAGCAATCTGCCACTCCAGCTCAGCCTGTACCTCTGGCATGGCCTCGAAGCCACCGGGTACGGTTTCTCCACCAACGCTGAGCCTCAGATGATTCGCGATCCAGCCTGCGTACTCTAGCACCGTGCCGACCGCCTTGCCACGAGGTGAGTTGAGGCCGAGTTCCAAATAGTCATGAACCCTCGGGTCTTCTTTGGTGGTGTCTCTGATAATGTAGGATTTGGCTGGACTGCGGGTTAGAGCTGCAATTAACTTCCACAACCTCGGCCGAAGGCCGTCCATTGAATACCGTGGCTTCCCCTCGCTCTTGGCCTTGAAAACGTTCTCCAGAAAGCGAGTGACTTCATCTCGTGCCCATTGCCAGCTTGTCTCGACCAGGCCCCCATAGTCATTATCTTCCAGGGCTACCCCTGAAGTAGGCTGCTTTACGACCCACTCGCAGAGATCCAGCACCGAGGGTAGGGCTATTCTCTTGCCCGCCTTGACAGCCTCGGCAATCTCTTGGATGAAGTGCCGGGCGAAGATCTCCGGCCGACCAAAGAGTACGTGCGCCTTTTCGGAGAGGTTTTCGGGGTTCGTTGCGACGTACTGTCCGAAGGTGGAGGCCAACCCCTCTATCGATGGCCCCAGGATGCTTCCTTGCCTCCATAGTGAGACGAACTCGACCGCTTCTTCAAAGCCTCTGCTGGCCAGTTCCTCGATCGTTACGGGGCTTTCATCGCCCCAACGGACCGGGCCGACTCGAACGTTCAAGTCGGCCATATCCGGCTCGCCGTGCTCACCCACCATACGCAGATAGAAGGCCTCGCGCTCACCTTCGAGGTATGATCGCACGCAGTGAAGCCTCTCGAACTGCCACCAATGTAACCGAGCCAATCTCTCCTCATCGGTGGGTTGGCGGCCCTTGTCTCTCTGAACACGCTTTTCGTAGCCTGCCAAGTCCGGTCCCGAATCGATCCAGCTAAACCACTCCGCGCGCTGCTCAGGTGCCAGCAATTCAAGGCGTTGGCCAACCAGCCTCGCATACTCGTGTTTGAACCTGAAGTCATGAAACAGATCGCGGTCCATCATCGTTTTGATGGCTAACTCCCGATTGGCCTCTGAAAACTCCCCGATGAGATGGAGTCTGATCCGATTGAAAATCAGGAACTGGTATCCTTCCAGGACCCTGAATGCCTCCTCCAGAGAAAGGCTTTCTTCGCGAATAGTCTCCTCAAAACCCAGTCGCACGAATCCAACCATCGTGCTAGCAAACTCGTAGTGGCTATTCTGTGAGTGCTCCTCTACAGCAGGCCGCCAGAAAGAAGAGGCATCCGAATCGGAACCGGGCACGATATCTTCCCTTGCCTCGACCGCTTCTTGTAGCCAGTCGCAGAGCAACATCAAGATCTCTCTTGGCCTCACTTTTGCCAAGGCAGGCACCACTCGTGCGAGCCCCTCGTCGTATGAGTATTCATCGAGGTGCCTTGGTTCTGCGTCGTCTCTTTCAAAGCTTGGGGCGAATAGCGCTTGTGCAAGCTCCAGCGCCGCATCAGCCTCTCCCTTCTCTGCCAAGTAGGCGCACAGGCTACTCGCCTTATCGAAGGCGTACCATAGTCTATGCTCACGAGCAGCATTACTAATTACAGGGACCAGGGAGGTGGCGATCTCTGGAGGCATCGCTAACGCGGCATCAACTATGTCAGCCAGAATCGCTGCGTTCTCCGTCTCAATCCCCCGAAGCACGGCCGCTACGTCCTCGGGTGACTGCGAGGCCATTCGAGCTAGGTATCTGGAGGCGGCCCACGGCGGAAAGCGAACTCCGCCCCCTTCAACTTGCTCCGGCGGCGGTGGGTCGCGAAAAAGGTTTCGCTCTGCTAAAGGCACGATCCAGTATGGGTTCTCCAGTCGGGAGAAGAAATAGGCCTCGTGCTGCGGTGAGCTAAGCAAGGGCAAGGCCGCTTGGACCTGATCACTCGTTGGCTTGCTGTAGGATCGCATCGAGTTCCACCGTACCTGTGAAGAAGCCTCCCACAAAGCTATGAAGCATGGCCTCAAAGCTACTGAACTTGCCCTTCAGCTCGCTCTCATCAGGTTCATGCATTTCTTGTCGGAGGTGAGTCCAGCGCATGAAGTACTCGCGGATCCCCTTGAAATCTTCCGCGACTCGCCGATTGAGAGCCCCGGCAGAGGGCTCCTGTCGCATGAGATGCCGGAAGAGTAGATCGTGATTAGAGGGCCGTGCTCGTCGTTCACGATGTGCCGCGACGAGAGAGTCTATTCTCTCTGCGAGTCTGTAGCTCAACGTTACGGCGTCCTCTCTGGTCTCTCCGCCGTCCCTGTTGCGGATATCTTGGATATTCGGCCAAAGTCCCTCAATGCCATCAAGTTCATTCTCGTACTGGACGCGTCGCGGTTGGAGTTGCGGATCGAGCACGAAGACTAGACGATCAGCAATGTCGCGTACTGCATGAGCAATGAAGTGAATTCTACCCGGGAAGTCTTCATCTTCGAGGAGTCGTACTGCGCCCTCGTAGGCGCCTGCTAACGCGGGGGCGCTCCTACGAAACCAGTTCAGCAACTCTTGCCGTTGAGGAGGCCAGGCTTCTAAGTCAGCCCGGCGGCGCTCAACAGCGGAAGGCATCCTGTTTGTGCGCGACTCGCTCAAAGTCTTGTCCACATCGGATCTTTGGTTGGTGAACTTTGCGCTCGAGCCTGAGGAACAACTCGTCAGCAGATACTACACGTACGGATCTACACCGATCGGTTTCGACCGGACTGCCGGGTCGCACACTACGGCCTGAGGTAAGGTTCGCCATGGCTAACTGGCGATACAAGCACTGAGTGTAGGCGGCTTGTTGGATTCTACGGGAGCGGGCACCGGCAGTGGCAGCGTCCGGGGACGGGCGCGGTGGGGCGGAGGGAGGCCGTAGACCGACCGGAGCCCCACCGCAGCACGTGGTCCCCCGGTGTGTTCCCGCTTGAGCATCGTTTCGAGATCCTGCAACCGATAGGAGCGGCCGCGGATGTTGAGCACGTGGCACTTGTCTAGAGATCCTCGACTCCAGCTGAAGCCGCAGTAACGAGTTCTTCCATGAATTCCCGCAACAGGTTCTGGACCCCAAGTTGTCTAAGTGGCGTGATGTAGGGGTTCATGACTGTCGCGCGCAGAACAGTCACTCCTTCCTCCCGATAGCTTGCTAGCGGAGCGCGAATATCGCAAGAGCTGAGAATGTGCTCAACGGACCGATATCCATAGTGTGGTTCCTCGAACTTGGTTCGACTCAAGAAGAACGGTTGAGCGTAGCTGTACTCACGATCGCCAAGTTCTGCCTGGATTGAGAAGTGTTCATAGACAGCTTTGGTGAGGTTATTCATGACGCGAAGCGACCTGGACGTCCTCTTGCGAACCGCAAACACTACAATGTTCGTATCCGGAGGGTATCTATTGAACGGGACAAATGAGAATTCCTGGTCAAGGCCGTTATGTCTAGCAATCCTCCTCCAGTGCGTTAGCCACTCATAGAGTTCCCTAGCGGCGAGGATCGACGACCTTATTATTTGCCCATGTCCATCCAACCGCAGCGGAATCGTCTGAGTTGCCAGATACAAGCCCGCCGCAGCAGAGCCAGGCTTAGAACCTTCGAGAATGAACGGCGCAAATGCATCAATAGAAATCGATGACCGATTCCCGTTCGAACTGTCTAGATGGCGAGGAGGTTGATGAACCAGAACATTATGCGTTGCACCCGTTATGTAGGGCGCTCTCTGCGTGACGAAATGTCTCACTCGATCGTTTCGAAAGGCCACAACTCCGCAGGGGTAACCGGTATAGCCCATCTTGTGAGGGTCAACGGTTGTAGAGTCTGCCTGTGATATTGCGAGAAACGCGCTTAGCACACCTTCGTGTGCGTACTGCACCTCAACTTCGGTCTGGTAGTCCCCATAGTCAAGGGGAATAGTCTCGGACACAAACGACTTGACGATGTCCATCCGATCTTGCCGCGTGAACCTCAAGTCCTCGCTCCTTAGCTCGTTCGTACCAAGGCCGCTTCCGTGTTTTCTGATTGTGCGGTAAAGCTTACGAACATAATTATCCACGGTGCCCTTGGACTGCGAATCGAGCCACTCGAGGAGTTGCTCTACCTTGACCGCGCGTTCCGCAGCGGACGAGCCCTGGGAGGACACGTCGTCAGCAAGGAGGTTCTCCGCCAGGCATCTGTGCCAAGAGCTGACATCCCCTGCGAACGGTAGCTGAATCCGCTGACCAACTCGGTCCAATATTCTGCCAAGTTCAACGGAGCGCGGCAGCCGAAAGAGAGATGCAAAAAAGCCAGCCCACGCTGCGTCGACATGTAGCCAGAAGCTGATGCCTTCCTTTTCAAGCCTGTGCCGTAGGTCTACAATCTCATGGATTGGGTCGACTGCGCCCTCCTCCGTAGTGCCCACAATACCGACGACCGCGAGAGGTATCTTGCCTTGAGCGAGGGCTGAACGGATCTTGGCCTCGAGATCCTCCATGCTCAGGCGGAACATTGAGTCAGTTTCGACGAAGATCACATTGTCTGGACCTATTCCCAGGACATTGGCCGCCTTCTGGATGCTGTAGTGAGCGGCACCGGATACAAAGAGGACTGGAGGGTGTCGCGCCGCGGCAGCAAAGAAGCCTTTGCCGGGGGCGTATCTTGACTGACGGATATAGTCCAAGGCAGCGGCCGCAGCCTGATCTACTGCGAGATTCTTCTGGTCACGCAAGGCTTTGACGAATCGACCAAGGAGAAAGATGGCCTCGTTTGGCTTGATTAGGAGGAGGTCTCTTTGACTGCATTTCTTAATGCTTTGTGACTTTCCGTCGGGCATCTTAATGTCAAGTTGGACTCCAGATGTCTCAACTGCATCGCGGAGGGCCAGTGAGGAATACCGAACACTCCTCGCCACCCAAAGCGCCTCGATGTTGGCTGAGGTTCCTCCGGAGGTGATGTGCGCCCACCCAAATTCAGCCCTCAGTTTGCGCTCGTATGCTTCGTAGTCCTCGCGATCATCATTCTTCGGAGGCACAGGGGGCGGTCTATAGCCTAGCATCTCAAGGATTAGGTTGCAGGCTTCAATTTCCCACTCAACAGTTACCGGAGCCGCCTCTGGCGTTACATTATTGGGGTTGAACAGTAATCCTGCGATGGTACCAAGCATGGAGGGCAAGCTTACCTCCGAGAGCTGGTGGCCAATATATCGAGGGCTGTAGAAGGGAAAATTGCGTCTCAACTGGGCGCTCATCACCGTTAGCTTACTCTCCAAGTCATCATATTCGCCTTCATGAGTTCGGCGGATTCTTTTGGAAATTAGTAGATTGTCGCCCGGGAAGTAGTTCCTCCTCCAGTGAACGTAGTCCCTGACGATGGTGAGTAGTCTGTCCTCAAAGAAGTCCGCATTCTCTGCCTTCGGCCCCAAGAACCACGGAAACAGAATCGTACTGTCCTTGTCCACTTCATCTCCTTCAGTCGACGGAGTCGGGTTCGTGCGTTCCGGCGCAGGATGTGTGCCAACTCTAACACAGCGGGGGGTCTGCTCGAGCTATCCGGGCTCGGTGTGTAAGGACGCTGCTGAGTGCTGCTCCATTCTTGATATGCCGCGGGACTGACCGTCCAGTCCGACCAGAGGAGGTGTCTGCGACGAGAGTTCCGAGGCGGAGAATAGATTCTCTCCGGAGGGCTCGGGAAACCCAGAGCTGTCTGTGTTTGGTGAAGGGGGAGATGGCAACCGGCAGCCCCCACCGAGGGGTCCGTGCAGGCTACAGAAGTCTCCTTTGTCCTGAGGCTTGACATCGATTGTCGTTCCTCTGTAGCCACCAGCCTCCGCGGCCCGGCCCTACTGGTCGGACCGACCACCAACGGAGGAACGACGATGGCCGACAGCCACAGTCCCGAGCAGACATCCCGTCCAGCTGAACCTGACCCCTCTGGGGTCCAAGGCACATCGCCCCTCAACCAGCCCGAGGCCGCCAGCATCCCAGCAGAGAGGCAGGAGACCACCCCGGACCTCGCCAACAGTCCGCCGCCTCCCCCTCAGCAACACGTCTTCCGCGCCACGTTCCTCTGGCGGTTCCATCGCCCGGAGGTGATCACCGCCTTCCGGGTCGTCGGCGACGCCCTGTGCGATCTCCAGAACGAGGCCGGCGCATGGGGACCCAACGGCGACACCTCGATCACCTGGGGCGAGCTCCAGGCGGCGAGCGACGATCTCGACCACCTCGTGACCTACCTCGACGAGGTGGCGGGTGACAGAACCGCGGCGGAGCTGGATGAAGTCTCAGATGCCCTCGCCGTGGACGCCGGCCGATGGGCGGGTCAGTTGGCCCGGCTCGTGCTCGACATGCGCCGGAGTCTCGACAGGGCCGCTGAGGCTCTGGCTCAGGACTACGACAACGCGGACCCCGAGTCGGAGTAGGGGCCAATGGACCAAAGCGACCGCCCCCTCCAAGAGCCCATCCGGCTCGACTCACCAACCCGCCGCACCGACACTTCGACCACCAACGCAACGGTGACCCCGATCGATCCCGGGTGCGCCTACTCCCGGTTCTCTCTGGCCCTGGTTCGGCACCCACCCGAGCCGCCCTACACAGGCGACCGCACCGTGGACAGCCCAGCGGCGGTCGTCCCTTACCTCCACCAGCTCCTTCAGGACGAACCCGCGGAGTGCCTCGGTGCGCTCTTCCTGACCGTCCGGAACCACCCGATCGGGCACGCGATCCCGTTCAGGGGGACGCTGTCATCCTGCAAGGTCGAGCCGCGTCCGTTGCTCGTCATGGCCCTGGCGGTGAATGCCGCGCGTCTGGCCTTGTTCCATGGCCACCCCAGCGGGGACCCAACGCCGAGCCAGGAGGACCGGGCCTTCGCCCGACGATTTCGAGAGGCGGGGGATGTCGTCGGGGTGACGCTCTTCGACTTCATCGTGCTGGGGGAGCCGCCGTCGTACTACTCGTTCCGGGAGGGGCGGCAGGTAGATCCGAGACCTTCACCCTCTGCCCGCCCTTTCCGTCGCCGGATTCGGCGGCGCAAGCCGAAGTACCGTCATCCCGACGAACCAGACCTCACCTGGGCGGGCACCGGGTTCATGCCGGTCTGGCTGCGCGAGGAGATCGAAGGCGGGGCGGCTCTGGTGGACTTTCTTGTCCGAGGCGCCACGATCACCAAGGGGCCGGCCCGACAGGAGCAGGAAGCGAAGGACCGGGCACGGCTCCGGGAGGTGGCGGAACGCGAGGCCGATGGGGAAACCCCGTGAGCATCCGCCACTCTCTGCTGTGGCGGTTCGAAGACCCGACCGACGCCCAGGCGGTTGAACGGCTCGGGTTGCTGCTCCGTGAGTTCGTGGAGGGGACAGAGCAATGCGGACCCGATCCGAACCGGGATGAGACCGTGGCAGCGATCGAAGTGGCTTCCGCCGACTTGCAGGAGACCGCGCGAGAGTTCCGGGCGATTGCCAAGCGCCGGCAAAGGACCCTCCAGCCGGAGGTGCTGTGGCTCTGTCAGCTGGCGCAGTCGCCAGACGAGATGTGATGCTCGACGGTAAGATTGCGCCGGCCCTGGCGGCGGACTCCCGCAGGGTGATCGAGTGCCTGGGGGTGGACCTCCGGACGGTAGTAGAATCGTTAGAGCAGCTTTGCCAGAAGGCGAGTGATGACCGATGGACCGAGGGCGGCTGCGGTAGTCTCAGCACATGGTCCCCTGCTTGAGGAGTGGTGTTAGGAATGACCGCCAACTCGGTCAGGCCGCGCCCTCGGCAGCGATCCTAGCCAAAGAGCCGGTCTTGCCCGAGGTTGACCGAAATATCCCGCACCTCCTGACGGTGTATCTGACCCTGGAAGTGAGTAGTCCATGAATAGCGGCCCATTAATAGACAAGCTTCGCGTGCGGGTCGCGCTCGACAAGCAGGAAGGCGACATTGCCTACTTCCACGCACTCTCGCTCCAGCTCGAGTATCTGACCAAACTCATTACGGCTACGGTTGTCTCTTGTCTAGGCGAAGATGCTGATCGCCACAGGTATTCTCTGGAACACAAGCTCGTGCGCGCGAACTCCCTTGGCGATTGGGTGGACACGCTAAACGTTGCATTGACAGGGCCCGCGGCACAGCATTTCGTTCCTGATGCCGTCGGCATAGCCCGAGACCTGACCCAACGCGTGCCAGGGGGAGATTGGCGATATAAAGCAGTTCTAGGGCTTTTCAATGTTGCTCAGGAGTTCCGGATTGAGTTTCAACTTGGCGGGAAAGCAGCCCTTCGGCAATTCTTCCAGCTTGCCGCTTCCATCAGGAATAGAACTAGAGGTCATGGTGCAGTCACAAGCGCGCAATGCGGAGCGGTCTGCTCCTTAGTGGCAGATGCCACTGACCGTCTATTCGGTGGGTTCGCACTGTTCAATTTACCCTGGGCCTATCTTCATCGGAATCTCTCCGGAAAGTACCGAGTCGCTCCACTTCTCGGGGACTGTGCCCCGTTCGACTTCCTTAAGACAACACGCGAAATCAATTTGGCGAACGGTGTGTTTATTCATCTCGGTCGCCCAATCCATGTGCCTCTTGTCTTCAGTGATCCGGATCTACGAGATATTCTCCTTCCCAACGGAAACTTCAAGTCCGGCTCCTTTGAAGTGTTGTCCTACGCCACCAACGAATTGGAACGCAAGGATGGCTCTAATTGGCAGGCACCCCCAGGTCGACTTCCCCCCAGCGAAACCGAAGGTCGTCTGGCTCTCGAGCAGACGGGCAACCTGTTTGCGAATATTCCTCCCGAACCACTCGGGTACATACCAAGAGCTGCCCTGGAATCACAGCTACTAACCGAACTGGTGACGAGTGAGCGTCACCCAATCGTCTCCCTTACTGGCCCTGGAGGGATTGGGAAGACCACGCTAGCGATCGCTGCTATCGAGGCCTTGACCGTTCTCGAGTCACCCCCCTATGACGTTGTCCTCTGGATGAGCGCCAGAGACATAGATCTCCTGGAATCAGGGCCCAAGCCTGTGGCCCCGAGGGTGGTTGGAAAGGAAGAAATTGCGAGTGCAGCGGTCGAACTTCTCGAGCCGTCCGAGCGTGACCAACCTCTCTTCAAACACGAAGCCTATTTCCAGAAGTGTCTAGCTGAGGGAGCGGCTGGGCCAACTTTGTTTGTGCTCGATAACTTTGAGACTCTCGGGAGCCCAGCCGACGTGTTCCGTTGGCTTGACACTTTCATTCGACCTCCCAATAAGATCCTCATCACGACGCGATTTCGAGACTTTGCTGGCGACTATCCAATTGAAGTCGGAGGGATGACCGACGATGAAGCGCTTCTCCTGATCAAGCAAGAGGCCGGACGATTGGGTATCGCTCCGCTCATCGGATCTGAGTATAGGGAAGAGCTTCTGAAGGAATCCGATGGACATCCCTACGTGATCAAGATCCTCTTGGGTGAAGTGGCAAGAGAGCGGAGAGCGGTCAAGCCGGAGCGCATTGTAGCGAGCGCAGATCATCTCCTCACCGCATTGTTCGAGCGGACCTATGAAAGCCTGAATCCGGCGGCGCAACGAGTTTTCTTGTTGCTTTGTAGCTGGCGGGTCTTCGTGCCCGATGTCGCAGTGGAAGCGGTCTCCCTCCGCCCGGGCAACGAACGCTTTGATGTGGCAGCTGCGCTAAGTGAGCTTAGGCGATTCTCTTTGGTGGAGGAGGTGGTATCACCGGTCGAGAACGAGGCGTTCGTTGGTGTCCCGCTTGCCGCAGCTAGCTACGGGCGGCGGAAACTGGAGGTGAGTCCGTTCAAGGTCGCAGTGGAGGAAGATAGGAAGCTCTTGATGGAGTTTGGCGCTGGGAAGAGGGAAGACGCACACCATGGCGTACTTCCAAGGATCGACCGTTTGATGCGATCTGTCGCGATGAGGGCGAGCGACAGACCAGGGGCAGTGGAGGAGTTCATACCCATTCTGGAATACCTAGCTTCCAGGGTTCCCAAGGCGTACATTCGTCTCGCCGACTTGATCTTGGAGACTGGCAATCCGCCGGAGTCGAAGGCACGGGCTGCCAAGTATCTTCGGCGATTCCTTGAGACGGCACAGCCGCAGGAGAAGATGGAAGCTTGGTTGAGGTTGGCGGAAGTTTGTCGTTCGATGGAGGATGCTGTCGGAGAGGTCCATGCACTTAGCGAGGCTGCGCTGCTGCCGACTGTTACCAGTCAGGAGATGGCGGCGCTCGCAAACCGCATCAACAGTCGTATACATGATTTGAAGGGTCGGCGAGTGGAAGAGGCTTGGTCTCCAGAGGTCAAGCTTCTTATCGAGCGGGTTGCAGGAGCAATGGAGAGTCACATCGGAGCGCTCTCCGCCACGGATTGCTCGCGCCTGGCGTGGCTCTACCTGAACATCGGCCAGGAGGATCGTGCCAGGGACATTGCGAAACAAGGAATGGAAAGGGAGCCAAACAACGAGCACTGTCGAAATCTGATCCAGAGGCTTGGCGCTTGACGGTCCTCGTCCTGCCGCTTCGGGGTGCTGTCGCGTCCCACCGGAGTCGTTCATGCGCAAAAGCACCGACCTATCTTGGCGAGCAGGAAACCGTCGGAACTTCGAACTGGTTGAGAGCCGGCGCGTTCCTCCGCACTCCTGCGGCCATCGGTTGAGCTGGGTCACAGGTGGCCGCGGTTGTCCACGAGTCCGTGAAGCCAGCACCCGCAACCGTAGTCCAGCACGCATCGGCACCGCCACGCTTTCGTCTGTGCCCCAAGAGGGGGCTGGCCAAGATCCTCCACTGACTGGGGCTGAGGCCATCTCCTGCCATGTTTGCAGCCCCTTCCCCTCTCTCCGCCCCGCCCCGCCCTCATTCCCCATCCCTTGACTTAGCCCGGGGAGAGGCCCCCCGCGTACTCCTCAGAACTTCTTCGGTGACCCTCTCCGACCATGGAGGGGACCGCCGGAGATGCCCTCGAAATTCCTGCTCTCTGCTGGTTGACGAGCTGGCGCGAACCTCCGTACTCCTAGGGCCATCGAAATCGCCGGGGCGCTGATGCCCCCACCGATGACCCGACCAGGAGGTTCAAGATGACCAGCAACGGATTCGACTTCTTCGAAGGTGCCCGGACCGAGACCAAGGTCCCCCAGATCACCGTCCGCCGGAGTGGACAGATGGTGCTGACCAGCGCCGCTGTCGCTCTCCTCGGCGATGGCGTGACCCACGTGCAGTTCGGGTTCGACCCCAAGACCGGCGCCGTGGCTCTCCGTGCCGCGACCGAGGAGACCAAGGGCCGCTACCGGCTCCGCGAGCAGGCGAACGGATCGAGCCTGGTGGACGGCCGCCGGTTCCTCGGTCACCACGGCCTGAACCTGGACAAGGCCCAGCGGTTCGCGGCCGAGGCGTTCGGCGACGGCATGGTGGGGTTCCACCTGCCCGAGGGGGTTGCTGGAGCCGATGCCGACACGGAGAAGTCCACCAAGGGCGCGGACCAGACAGCCAAGAGCAAGACCGCCCGGACCGCCAAGCAGAAGGCCGCCGCCACCGCATGACCGACACCCAGGGGCCAGGGGACGCGTTGCCCGAGCGGTGACCGTCCCCGGCCCGGGCCTCTCCCGCCTGTCTCGACCCCTGCTGTCTGTCTGGACCCCTTCCACCTCCACGACCACCCCTCACCCTCTCCACCTCCTCGCCATCCCGGCCCACCTGTCCCCCTGTCGCTGGTTGACACCCAGCCGGGGGACCCCGTAGTGGTAGGCCATGTCCAGAGACCCAGACCCGGGGACCTCACCCGACCGGCAGGTCCCGAGCAGAAGGGACCGTGCCCGGGCCGCCTTCGCGCTCCGGACGCTCCGGGAGTACCGGGGCCTGACCCAGAAGGGCCTGGCCGAGCTGTCCGGGGTCCACAACGCGACGATCAGCGCCTACGAGCGGGGTCGGCGCTCCATCGGGTCCGACAATCTCACCGCACTGCTCGCCGGGCTCGGGATACCGGAACGGGCGTGGGAGGCGACGGTCCGGCACATCCGGTGGCTCGACTTCTTCACGCAGGCGAAGCGGGGTGCCGACGGACCGGTCACTGAGACCGACTTCGACCTCTTCGCCGAAACCGTCGGCCGAGATGTTGAGCAAGCGGCGCTGGACCTCTTGAGACTGCTCCGGGCGCCGTTCCGGGAGCAGAGGGACCGTTGAGCCGGGAGCACCGATGAACGAGCGCCAGACCACCGCCCGGACGCTCGAAATCCTGCGCACCTACCGGCAGATGACCCAGCGGCGCCTCGCTGAGCTGTCCGGCATCAACAAGGCGACCATCAGCGCCTACGAACGGGGCCGCATGGCGATCGGCTCGGACAGGCTGGCGGCTCTGCTCGGGGCACTTGGCCTGTCCACCCGAGCATGGGAGACGACACTGCGGCACGTCCGGTGGCTCAACCACCTGGCCGGGAGAAGCCAGCGCCCCGAGCAGACCCCGACCGACGAAGACCTCGACGTCTTCACCGAGAGCATCGGGCGCGATCTCGAACGCGCGGCGACAGACCTGCTGAAGCTCCTGGGAGTGCGGTCTCGGGAGGAGCCGAGAGAATGACCCCGACCCCCGCCGACGGTCCCCGTTGACCACCGGCCCCGGACCGCCGTACTGGTGGCCCATGACAGCCATCGACACCCTCACCGCCCCGATCTACCGCCAGAACTACCAGCGCCTCGAAGACCTCCTCGGCCAGCCCATCCCGGACCTTCGCTCGGGTGTCGTCTACCGCCTCCGGGCCGCCGGGTTCATGGACCCAGGGGCCGTCGAACAAATGACCCATTCTAGGCCCAGGACCACCCTGGACGAATAGCTCTGAGAGGCCTAGTCCCTCTTCGCGCGGCTTTGATCTGGATCGAGTGGACACGCTCCCCACCTATCTTTGAGGGCGATCCGGCCACCGTCGGGTCCGCCAGGCCAATCCCATATGGGGCGGCCGCAGACATCCTTTGGGAATTCGGACGTTTGTTGCTTCCGCACAACTGGCTTGTCGTCCACCCATTGGAATACGCGGTAAGCCCCTCGCCATCTTCCATCGACCCTACGAAATCGGATTTCTTCGGTGAAGGTCTGGAATCTCGTAGTTATCCAAATATTAAGCCCATGCCGCTCAGACTGCTCAGGCAAGTGAACTGTGCCAACCTCCTTAAGCTGGCCCGGCCCTAGATCACCCACCTCGATTAGGGTCTCGGCCTGCTTAATCGCAGACTCAGGCAGAGCACCAGGCGCACCGTGAGCCTCAATGAGAGACAGTTTGGTCAAATCCACAATGCGAGCTTGAATTGCATGTAGGGTGTAGGAACCACCATTTTGAAAGGCGAGGGTTGCTAAGTTGTGCCCACCCCACCAGAACATAAAGTAGCCGGTGGTGCCGCGTTCTGTCTGTTCGCTCCGGACATCTTCGGTCAGGGCCCTAGCTTTCGAAGCTTCATTCGTAATAAGGGCTATATCCTTCGCGTCCGTCCACGCGACCCAGGCTCCTGCTAAGACTACTGCGACTGCTGCAACCAAAGCGACTATATGGTTACGGCGAGACGTTCCGGTGGCTGCTCGGCGGGTCTCAAAGTAGTTGATGACCGCGATCGTAACCCCAGCGATCAGGATTAGGAATTGAGGCACCAAGTTCACTATGCTCACCGTGAGTAAGGAGCGACCAGGCCGGACACCCTCGACCTCTATGAGTGAATGGGCGGGGTGGAACGGCACCACGGATGCTGGATCTCGTCCGTAGCCGACCTGAAGTCTCTCCTTCGTCGTAGTTGGAGTTCGTGTGAGAGGTTACCACGATCCTTCCCAGATCCAGGTGCTCAGTGACAGAAATCGCTGAGGAGGCTAGAGGCTGGAAAGAACATCGATTAGGACCCCTGAACTGATGGATGACTACCACCTCCCAGCTCCCTAATGGGCGCCGATGGAGGCCACCAGCCACCTCAGGTCGTCGGTCTACCGCTAGCACTCCCGTGTTTTGGAGGAGAACCTCGGTCAGTCTCTACCAATCTTCGGTCCCGGGTCGACCACCGGCTCCGGGCCGCAGGGTTCATGGACCTCGTCGCGGAGGCTCTGCCCCAGAACCAGGGCACAGGCGCCATGGTCCTCTCCCTCTGCAACTACTTCGTCCAGCACGGGGACCTCTGCCAGGACCCCGAGATGGTGGTCCGGGTGTTCCCTCCCCGAGGAGTAAGACGACCAGTCACGGTTGTCCGAGAACGTCTCAGGAACGGACTGTCAGAGGACGCAGACTTCTAGAAGCGCGGCAACGTCGTCGTGGTCGGCCCAGTGCTCGGTGGGGTGTCGGTAGGGACCGTCAAGCCAGACGTGGTCTGGCAATCGGGCCGACGGGACGAGGGCATAGTCGTAGCGGTTGAAGGGCTTGGCGTCTTCCGGATCGTGGCGAATAGCGTAGATACCACCAACCCGGGTCGTTTCACCGAACCGCCGAGAGTTGAATGCGGAGGGGGCAAGGAGTTCACCACTGACTATGAAGCCGTATCGGTCTGGCATGGCATCAAGCAGGGGGATGGAGTCGTCGGCACGAAAGACGGGAATATGCCAGCCGCGTAGGAGATCGGAGAATTCTGCAACTGGAACGGCCTTGATTCTGCTCATTAGCGCTCCCAACGGGAGTCTCTGGTTCTCACCGCTGGACCCTATTCTACATTGTGCCGCATGCCCTCTTCACACGAGCCAGGGAAGGTGGTGCCCCGGCTGAAGCGGGAGCTGAACGCCTTCCTCGCCACCTGGCTCCGGAACCTCAAGGCACAGGGGCATCGGCTCGTTCGAGACACCGGGTGATCGCCGGAGCGGGTGGAAGGGGTGCCGGTCCGCTCCCGGTGCATCCGCCTGCCCGTCCGCGGCGTCGCCGGCCTGACCCGATCCCCGACACCCCACGCGACTTTGTGCGTGGGCCTGGTTGACGAGCTGTCGTGATCCGCCGAACTGGTGGGCCACTAGAACCGGCCATGAGGTGCCCACCGAGACGGAGATCCCCAATGCTCTACGAGACCGACCCCGGAGACCTGATCGAGTTCGCCAAGCGCTGGGCCAGCCTGGGCGATGCCGTCACCGAGCAGGTGTGGGACGTGGTGGACGACCCCGGCACCGACGAGGTCAACCCCGCGGCCATCGAGCTTGCCCGGCGACACCTTCACGGCCTGAACCAGGGAGTCGACCTGGCGATCGACGAGTACCTCGCCCGGTGCCGGGAGCCGGCGTGACGTCCCAGCGCATCCACCCCGACCCAGCGCCGGTCCCCAGGCCCTGGGAGACCGCCAGAGACTCGAGGCTCCCGACCGGCAAGCCCAACCACCGGGCTCGGCGGCCCAGGGTCTCAGAGGGCCGCAGACAGACACCCCTGGACCGGGAGCAGTCCGGTTGTCCGGGGCAGACCCTCAGAACAGGCCGCCGCTCTCACCTCGCACGCCTCAACCACAATCACCAGGAGGTCCCCCGATGACCCTTCACCTCGACCTCGAACCAGAGAACCCCGCCGTCGTCTATCTCGAATCGCTGTCCAAGGGCAGCTACTGGGCCGTCCGCCACTCTCTGGAGACCATCGCCCAGATCCTCGCCGGTGAGGACGCCGACCCCTGGACCTTCCCGTGGGAAGAACTTCGCTACCAGCACACAGCCCGGGTCCGGCGCCAACTCGTCGACCGCTACGCCCCGGCCACGGTGAACAAGATGCTCTCGGCTCTGCGGGGCGTGCTCAAGAACGCATGGCGGCTCGGGTTGATGGACGCCGACACCTACAGCCGGGCCGTGGCGGTTGAGAACGTGCGAGCCAAGGTGCAGCCGAAGGGCCGGGCGGTGAGCCGGGAGGAGGTGGAGGCACTGCTCCGGGTGTGTGCTGAGGATCGATCACCGGCGGGGAAGAGGGACGCTGCCATGTTCGCAGTGCTCTACGGGGGTGGGTTGAGACGCGCGGAGCTGTGCGGGTTGGATCTCGACGACTTCGACCCGGACGACTGCTCTCTGCTCGTGCGAGCCGGGAAGGGGAGGAGGGACCGGACGGTCTACCTGCCGGAGCTGGTGTGCGAGCACCTCAAGGCGTGGGTGGAGATCCGGGAGGATGAACCGGGGCCGCTGTTCTGCCCCGTGAGGTCAACAGGCGAGGAGCCGATCAGCCGGCTTCGTGGGGAGACGCTCTGGTACATCCTCGGGAAGCGGCAGCGGCAGGCGGGGCTGGACGGCATCACGCCCCACGGGATGAGGCGAGCCTACGTGAGCCGGCTGCTGGAGGTGGGGGTGGATCTGCTGACCGTACAGGAACTCGTAGGGCACTCCAGCGCCGTGACGACTGCTCGGTACGACCGCCGGAACGACAGCATGAGACGCATCGCAGTAGAGACCCTCCAGCTGCCCGAAACTCACCACGCAAACTGATACTGGTATTCTCCCTCCTGCCTCCACTGGCGGGGGCTTTTCCAGAAGGGAGGAGCCTATGGCCCACCTCGTGGGCAAGCTAGTGAACGGCGGCCGGAAACACCCCAACGACGGGGATAACCACAGCCCCCCGGCCTCACAGCCAGCGAATAGGCGCCGGCGCTCTGCCGAAGCGGCGAAGCCCTTCAGGCGGAGAGGGGTAGTCAACCGGAGTAACCGGTGATGTGGGATCGTGGCAAGGATTGGAAGGAGGTAGCCGGTCGCCTACTTCGGCCGGCCCTCTGCTTCTGGAATCATATCGTTACCCCCTGGACTCTCCAGTGCCGAAGGAATCGCCACCGGACTTGCTCTCCGTGACACATCCCAGGCCCGACTCGTTCGCACGCCGAATCTTCAGCCTGCTCGGGACGGAGGGCAGGCCCGATTCCTCTGATGCCCGTTGTTTTCCGACCATACTCGTCCAACGACCCCACATCTTCTACGGCTGGAGTGAAGCGGGCTCGTTTACAGCTGCTGATTCTGCAGTCGCATGGTTCTGCGGGAAAGGCCTCTTGGCAGACCGCACCCGGATGGACTTGGGGGGCTATCCCGAACGGCTTCAGGAGTTACTTGCACCGCCTCCCTGGATCGATGTTCAGATGGAGGACATACTCCAGGCCGTCCCTCCCGACCGCGAGAAAGAACTCCGGCCGCTTGCAATTCAAAGTGATGAGTTCGGTTGGCAGTCGATGATCGCGAAGTTTCAATCTTACCGTGAGTGTCTTTCGCGATGGAAAAACCCCTTGGGGGTTGCGCCTAGCGACACTGATCACATAGTAGCGTCGACCCTCGAGTCCGACTTCCGCGAACTTCTAATGTTAGGGGCCTCAATCGGTCCAGGACCTCTCTACGAAGTTTACGATGCTGTGTTCGGTTTGTTTGACGATCCTATGCCAGTACCCGGAGCACCGGACCTTCTAGTGTGGCACCCCGATGGTCTACAAGGGGGGTGGTTCTTCTCAGAAGTGAAGGCTCCGGGTGACAGCTTGAGAGACTCACAGAAGTCTTGGCTTTGCGAGCACTGGGATCTGGTCAAAGGTCACTTTGTCCTTACGCTCTTGGAGTGACTACCTAGGAGGTGACCGAAGCAGACAAGGCTTTCTGCAGGCACTTGTCAGCCAACCGTGTTCCACCCTTTCTGGAGACACTTGGTCTAGTCGCCTCCTGTGCTTCAGCCTCTTTCCACGCCTAGTCGCCACTTCCTAGACTGACAGTTCGAGGTAGTAGGTCACCCAGGTTGCTCTACACAACCAAACACGGTGAGATCCGCTGCCGGTCCAGAGAACTCGTCGATCCGCGCCCTCGCCCCCTTGGCAGCCTCGAAGCCGCTCCGCGCGGTGGTTTCCAATGAAGAAGCACTCGCGGTGCTCGGCCACCAGACTCACACAGTTGCTTGGAAATGCATGGGGTCAGGGGTGCTGAACCGGCCTCCCCACCTCCAGCCTTCCGCCTCGAAGAGGCCAACCACCTCCAGAGGCATCATTCCCTTCCTCGGATCCCAGGGCTCGCCGTAGCGATTGCGATCCGGGTCCAGATCGATTGCCGCCCCCCAGGCGTGGGTGGAGAGGCGCGATCCGCCCGTTACCCGCCGGTAGTTGTAGCAGCCGCCGAAGAGGTGCATTCGATGGTTCCGCACCTCTTGCTCGCTACCGTAGTGGCGAAGGATCCCGGTGAGGATCCGCTCCAGACTTCCACCTACCTTCTTGTGGCAGGTGATGGAAGAGACAGATGAACCAGGCTGCCAGGACAGCGTCATCCGATAGGGCAGCCTGAGGCGAGTCAGGTGATCGCGCTCCCAGGCGGCTGTCGGCTTGCCGGTGGCGTCGAGGCGATGCACGCTGTAGAACGCCTCGAGCTCTGCCTGGGTGTCGGCCGGCCAGGGACCCGGCGCTCCAGGCCCGGTACTGGCGAGAAGGTCGGCGCCGACCTGGCGCAGACCCGATGCCTCGAGGACCTCCAGCGGCTGGTCCTCCGTTAGACCGGCGAACGCCTGACGCCACGGAGCGGTGTCCGCATCGAGCAGGCCGATACAGCCCTCGGTGCCGGTCACGTTGCCATCCGGGTGCACTCCCAGGTCCGTGCGCGGCGTCGAGAACTGAGGCTCGATGTATTGGAACCAACAGTTGTTCGTAGAATCGCAGTAGGGTGGCTGCCCCGTGCGATCGCTCAAGGTACCTCGCGGAGCCCTGTACAGCCCCATGGGAAGCGTGCCCTGGCCGAAGGGGCCGCTCACCGCCGCGCCATCGAGCCCTTTCGCAGGCCACCGCAATCTGCCCTGCACCTGGTTGCCACTGCGAAGCGTGATCTCGAACCTCAAGCTCATGGTGACCTCCGGTCTCGATCGGGGTTCAGTCGATGGGGGGACCGGCCACTTCAATAGGCGCCGAAACCCGCACGATGCGGGCGCGGGCATCCTCGTTCCCCGCGAGCGGGAAGAGCTGGTCGAAGATGCCGTCCTGCGCGCCGTTGCTCGGCACCACCCGATGTACCTCGACCAGCCGAGCTCGCAGACGCTCCGCCCCTTGAGTCAGGGTGCAACGGGCATCCTCGAAGGGCTCGAGAGCCAGGAAGGCCTCGTCCTCCCGGCCGCGGGCGTCCGAGATGAGCCGCGTTATCAGCACATAGCAAACGCTCTCGAGATGGCCGGGCTCGCCGGCCGGCGGCGAGCCCACGGCACGGATGCCTTGAACGTCGTGAAGGACTTGGCCTTCCCGGCGGTAGAGCCGCAGAGTGCGCACGTCGAGGGCATCACAACCGATCGACAGCTCGCCCACGTCATAGAGGTGAAGAGTGGATTCATTCTGTTCGGTGATCTCCCAGGAACCAGACGACGGCAGCAGCTGGGCCCAGGTCGGCGCCGTCGCCTCGCTCTCCAGGAGGCGGATGGGCGGTCGCCGCATCCGGTACCCGAGCTGCCCATCGAGGGCGCGGGCCTCCATCGCCAGCTCGGAGACTCCGGGCAGGCGCAGGGTTGCCGCGACGAGCTCAACCCACCGTCGCTGACGGGAGTTTCGCGCCACCATCCGGATCTTGACGGTGTCGATGTCCCGCCGGCCAAGCTCGAGAGCCAGGTCCAGCGTGAAGGCGTCTCCCTCCTCGAAGAGTGACCCATCGACGGGCACGGCCGCGTCGCCGAGAAGCCGTCCGAACACCGAGATCTCTCCGGAGGCGGTGACCCCCACGCCGAGGAAGTCCAGAGTCCGGACCGCATCGCCTTCCTTGACGTTCCCAAGCAGCACCAGCTGGCCGGCACCTGCCGGCTTGACACACTCGAAGGCAAGACGATGGGCGATCCCGACTTCGGGCACCAGCTGGCCCTCAAAATGGCGCATCTGAGTCCCGGCCGGGAGGGCCTGCGAGGTAGCGGGGTGGTCCTTGTCATATCCCTCCCGGCCTTCCGGGTCGAGGCGGCGGCGGAATCGGACCTTGGCGAAGTGCCAGGAGAGATCCTCCTCCGCCGCCCAGGCCGGCACGCTCGGGCGCTCGAGTACGAAGGCGCTGCGCCGGAAGAGCGGCGCCGTGCTGTCGGTGTCGAAGGTGTAGCCGAGTGGACCGCGGGCGACGAACGAGACGTGGCGGTTCTCTCCTGGGGCTAGGGGCGTGATCTCGGGAGCCGGGTCCGAGCCGGCTCTCGTCGAGCGCCAGGAATCCCCGGTCCAGATCGGATCCGGGCCGAACTCCGGGAGCTCGAAGAGAGGATTCGGGTTGGGATCGGGCTGACCACGGAAGGGCTCCCAGACGGCGGCCCGATCGACCTCCACCTGAAGCTCTTCGGCGAGGCCACCGACCTCGTGCCAGGGTTCGTCGAGCACGGCCAGCAAGGGCGCCGTCCCCATCTGGCCTTCGTCCCCTTCAGTCAGAGGCACGACGAGCTTGAGCCGTGGTTGCGGGAGAGTTTCCCGGCGGCGGGCCGCGTCGAAGAAAGGGCGCCAAGGCGTGAGGACTGTCGACTGGCTTGTCGACCGCTCCCGAGCGTCCGCTACCTCTCGCTTTGCCTCGAGCTCGCGGTGGGCCGGTTGGCGCAGCAGACCGGCATAGCGGCTGCGCAGGGACAGGCCGACGCGGAAGAGCACCGCGCGGTCGTCGCCCTGGCGAGGCAGCTCGAGCAGTCTCTTCGTCGCGAGGTCATCGAGGTGGCTGATCGTTCCCCGCAGACTGACCGCATCCGAGTCAGGACGTTCGGCGAAGACGGTGGCCAGCCAATCCAGGTAACGTGGCGAGTCGAGCAGCTCCGCTCCGCTGCCCTCCGAGAACGGAAACGGATCGTGCTCCCGGCCGTCCCACCGCCAGGCCTGGCGGCGGACTACGTAGCTGGAGGAGTCCTCGATGGCGTCCTCGACCTCCTGGGGAGCCGTCGGGCTCAACGTCACGGACAGGCTCGCAGGCTGGTCGCAACCCTCGGCCGCGACGACCAGGGCCGCGAAAAGGGGGCTTCGATAGCTCTCCTCGACGCCCGCCCAGCGGGGCTTCCTCGCCACTTCGACCAGAAGATCGAAGGGCGGGCCCAGGTAAGAGCCGCCGTGCTGACCATGCAAGCCGCAGGGAAGCCGGGGGTGGAAACGCAGGCGGGCTTCCTCGTCGAAAGCGGCTTGCACCCGCAGCAGGTAGATCCCGCCCGCCTCGAGATCTCCGAGCTCGAACCGAGCGTCGCCGACCGCTTCGGCCACCCCATCGGCCAACCTGATCTGAAGCTTCGTTCCTTCGATCCAGGCGGAATCACCCTGCTCTCCCGTCCTTACGTTTCTCCAGGTGACCAGGAAACGCCCGCTCGCCGCAGGGTCCTCGAGCACCGGTGCGTCGCGACCCTCCTCGACAGCCTCGAAGTGGTTCCGCCACGCGGCCTTGCGCGCTCCGGCGTTGGAGGATTCGAGGGCCATACAGCGGTCCCAGGTCATCAAATCAACGGCCGGTTGACCGAGATAGAAGCTCAGGGAGGTACGGGAGAAGCGGTCCGGTGACCGCCAGATCTCCGATGCGTTAGGGTCCTCCGGCAGGAGGAGAGCAAGGGGCGGCGGCCCCGGCGGGGACGACGGCCCGGCGGGGACGCCGTCGATGGAGGTGCACTTGGGGGGTGCCAGGCACTCTCTCTCGAGCTCGGTCAGCTCCCCTCCGCGCGGTGCCACGTCCTGCGGGATCGGCGGCAGGAGATCGTCGATTCGCTGGATTCGCTTGCCTTCACCATCGCTGAGCAGGCGGGGGGCACCGAAGGGCACCCGGCGCAGGTACCGGAGCCGGCGGCGAGCCTGCCCTGGAACCGGCGTCTCGGTCCCCGAATCGAAGTCGGTGAGCCTCCAGGGTCGTCCGTCAGTGCGGATCTCCACAGGTAGAACGCCGCCGTTCGTGACCGCGAAGGCGGCGACTTCGTAGGTCTGGCCGAAGGCGAGGCCGGGCAGGCGTGCCCATTCCCGGCGGGTCTCGGCGGTGTCCAGGAGGTCAACCGGGTCCCGGCTAAGGAACGCCTCGAGATCAGGCAGTCCCTCCGCCTCCGGGCCCTCGGCGAGCCCCCTCTGCGTCAGGTCCCGCGCCGGGCTGCGCGCCGCCAGGGGCTGGTTGTCATAGGTCAGATGGGTCTGGCGTAGTCCCTTCTCGTAGCCCAGCCGCACGGGTACGACGGCCGCAGCGTCGAGAGGCTGTGTGCCGCCATGGTCGAGGCGAGCCACGTCCAGGCACCGCCACGGACCGTCCGGGTCTACCCGCCGCATCAGCAAGCCAAAACCCTGATATCGCTCGAAAGGGTCACCGTCGACGAGCACTGCTTCGGGGAGCACCGGCACGGCGATCGCATGCGGGCGAGGGGTTGGTGAGGCCGGCCCGATCTCGGGGTCTGCACCGTGCGCCCCACACTCGGAGGCCAGCTCGAGCACCGCGTTCTCGACTCTCTCGCCGACCGCCTCCAGGACCGCCGTGAGCTCCTCCTCATCACCCTCCCTTCGCAGGCCTGGCGGAAGGTAGATCCAGCGCTGCCGGCATCGCGAGATCGGGTGGTCGGCGAAGGCAACGAGGTGAGCGAGGGCCGGGGCGATTTCGGACTCCGCAGGCAGTGCCCTCACCAGACCGCTCAGAGCGAGGCCATCTCGGGCGACGGATGCGAGCAGCGCCGGGAGATCGAAGCCCGGCCGCGCGAGAGCTTCGTCGAGCCTCGCCAACTCGTCGAGCGTAAGTCCGGCCCGGTCCCACTGTTGCCGCACCAGCGTCTCCACGGTCTCCACCTCGGAGAGGGCTGTGAGCAGCACCGAGACCTCCCTGACGATCTCGGTCAACGGCAGCTCGGGCGGAGGCGGCTCGGTGGGAGGGTCGAGCAGGCGCAGGAGCGGTCCCGCCTCCAGGGTACCGCGCAAGAGCTCAAGCCAGACTTCCTCGCCGAGACCGTCCTGCCAGCCGAGCAGCTGCTCTCGGGGCCCTGCACCGAGGCCGGCCAGGGTCCCGAGGTCCTCGTCGCCTGCCGCCACCGACGTCTTCAGCCCGACGTTCACCCGATCGTGAAGCACCGCCATCAGGGCTCGGCGCAGAGGCCCCGAGATCTCCTTCAGACTCTCCTCCAACGTCGACGGCTCGGAACCTTCCTGCCGAGACGCCAGCGCGGCCTGGACGACGCCCATCAACTGCCGGGCGTGGTCCAGGTACTCGGGGAACCGCCGCTCCACCAGACGGACGAAGTCGTCATCCGCCCAGGAAAGCCCCTCCGAGTGGACCCAGCCACTCGGCTGGATCCACTCGGAGGTCGTAGGAGCGGTCTCCGCAGAGGCGGCAAGGGCACTAAAGGGAAACGGCTCCTCGCCATAGTGCAGAGCCACGGGGTCGGAGCTCGCGCCACCGGCGGAGTCGATCTCTGGCTCGAAGGGACCCAGAGCCGGCACGACGACGACAGCTGTCCCATCCGCGAGGGCGTCCTGCCTCACCCGCACCAGCCAGCTCAGCCTGAGATGCTGCGGTACCGGTGCCGGCTGGGTTGCCAGGTGAGCCAGCAGGTGGCGCACGTGCACGCAGGTACGGTCGGCGTCGGCCTCGACGCCCTTGGGTTCGGTGTCTCCCTGTAGGCTCTCCTGCCAGAGTTCGTCCTTTGCGCGCTCTTCGATCTGGCTCGCGGCCCAGGTGCGCACCTCCGAGCCGTTACCGTCCGGCCACGGGAGGACCTCGACCGAACCAGCCTCGACGGGCTCCCAGGCTCCCTTCCGGTAGTTCCAGACTCTCAGGGTGTCCCCGGTGCTCTCCCACAGACGCAGCTTCTCCTTCAGCTCGGCTAGTTCCTCGTCCGCCGGCTCGCCGAGACCGGTCGCCGACAGCAACAGGTTGAAGCCGAGCGAGGAGCCGTCTTCGGCATCGAGTGAGGGAAGCCGAGTGCTGTCGCAGTAGACGCCGACCTGAATTGCCATGGTGTCTCCTTAGCCTCCCAGCATCTCGATGTAGCGATCGGCAGCCTGTCCGATGTCCGGGCGCGCGGAGGCTGCCTCGGCGGTAGCACGGAGCGGGCGCGTTCCGCTGAGAGAACGCCTTTCGCTCATCGCGGCTCTCCTTCCACTTCCACCTGCCAGGCGGTAGCTCACGTGGGTTCTAACCGTGGTCTTGAAGAACCTTCCGATCTTGACGGTGATCTCGAGACTGCCAGAGGCCACCAGGGAGCCATCACCGCCGCCGTAGCGGGCGCGCAGGGCGAGCGCCAGGCTCACCGAGATGAAGCCGAAGACCTGCGCCTCTCCGCGCAGGAGCACGAAGAGCTCGATGGAGAGCCCGCCGCCGCCCCGGCTCTGCCATTCAACGGCGACGCCGAGGAAGAACCACACGCCGCCTCGGACCGGCCCGAAGCTGAACGCCAGCGCGGCGCCCGCGGCCAGCTGCATGCGGGTATATGCGGTGAGCGCACCCGTCGCAGGCACATATTTCGCTCCCAGCTCGATCGAGCCGCCGCCGGCCAGCACGCTCACGGCCAGCGCGAACGGACGGTCACGTTTGCCGAGGCCGAAGCGGGTGTCGAGGAAGAAGTTCCCGGCGTCGAAACCGAGCGTCAGCGACGCCAGCAGCTCGAGGTTGTAGATCGAGAACGCTCCCAAGGTGACGTCTGGCAGCGGTAGCAGGAGCCGGGATTCGAGGCCCGGGGGAGTGGTGGGCAGGAGGCGAACGGTAAGGCCGGTGTCCGCCAACCCCGCCTTGGCCAGGAGGTCCGAGAGGAACTTGAGCGCCTCGGCGAGCTCCACGTTGGCGGGGTTGATATGGAAGGAAGTCTTCCCATTCTCGTGGACCAGCCGGGTGTCCTTGAGGCGTACGACCATCGTTCCCGCGAAGGAAACCTCCCAGGTGCTGAGCAGCTCGGCTCGGGTGCGCGAGGAGAGCTGGCCGTCGATCCCTCCCTCGGCCCGCGTCACCGCCTGCAGCCGGGCGGATTGCAGCCTGACGTTGAGTGGGTCGAAGGGCAGGATGTCGATGGGTTTGGTGTAAGGAACGTCGAGCTCGGCCTGAACCCAGGCCCGGCGCGTCTCCTTGTCGATACCGTGGGTGATCTTGACGCGGTCGTTGGCGATCTTGGGCAGGGAGACGCCGGGGAACAGGCCGTCGAGTCTCATGCCTCCGAAGTCCGGCAGAATCCTCGAGAGGTCGAAGCCCTCGAGGCCCTCCGGCAAGAGGCGATCGCCGAGTGAGACGGTCGGCAGGCGGACCCCCAGGCCGCGAAGGCCCTCTCCGACCCGGTCGAGTAGTGCCGTCACCGACGAAAGGTCGACATGGGGCAGAGCGATTCCGTCAAGGCCGTGGAAGAAGTAACCGATGTTGGGAAGACTGAAGCCCAGGCCCGGAACCTTGGGCGGCGCTCCCCAGCCGCGCAAGAACCGCAGATTGGGCGAGCCGAGCTGGAAGCTCGCCTGCCCTAGCTGGCGAGCGATCTCTGCGGCGCGCTGCAGCAGCCCGTCCGCCAGCCGGGCCACGGCGCCTCCCAGGTTCTCGAGGGCCCCGACGAGCTCTTGCAGTCCTGCGCCGAGGTCTTGGACCAGTCGATCGAGGGCTCGCCGCAGCTCGTCCGCGAGCTGTACCAAAGCCTCCTCAGCCGCATTACACAGTGCCTGCAGAAGCTGCTCGCTTTGATCTTCCCACTCGCCATCTAGCTCGGTGAGCTTGGCGAGCACTTGTTTCTCGAGGTCCTTCCTCGCTTGGGTCAGAGCGCTTGCCAGCCCGTCCACCAAGTCTGCGAGCCGCTGGCTCTCGGCTCCCAGGTCCCCGCAGACCTGCTGCGCCCGCTCGCACACCGGCGGAGGAACCGGGTCGGGCAGCGACGCGATCACCTCTGCGAGGGCGGTCAGGAGCTCCTTCAGGGCCTCCTGCCGAGCAGCGATCAGGAGGCTCGCCAGCTGCTCGGATGATTGCCCCAGGCGCTTCTCCGTCTCCTGAAACAGCTCCTCGATCAGAGCCCGGATTCCTTCGACCTGCTCCTGAGCATCTGCGAATGCCTCCACCCAGACCTCTTCGACGTGGGTGAACTTCGCCTCGATCGCGGCGATCGCCTGCCGCGCGGCAGCGATCAGCTCCGGGGGTCCGGGGCCGTCCGCCGCGTCGGCCAACGCGCCGGCTGCATCCGCCGCCCGGGCGAGGATCTCGCTCGCACTCGTACTGAAGATCTCGGTTTTCTGGCTCCACTGGCGGAGAGTGCTCGCCAGGTCCCTCAGCCTCTCGCGGACCACCTGAAGCTCGGTCTCCGCCTGAGTGACCATCTCCTGGCCGGCTTCGGCCCGCGTGGCCAGTTCGCGAACCGCCGGCCCGAGGGCCCGGCTCCCTTGCTCGAGCAGCCCCTGTGCCACTCCCAGGGGGCCCAGCAGCCGGTTGCGGAGGCTCAGAAGCTCGTCGCGGAGATCACCGTGCAGGCGGGTGAGCGCTTCCAGCTCAATGGCATCGTAGGCATCGAGTGTCTCCTCGGCGTCGTGCTTCAGCTTGTCGAGCAGGGTCTTGGGGTTGCCGGCGCAGTTGCTCTGCTCGAGCTCGTTGCGTACCTTTCGGGCCTTGTCCGCCAACGCGGCGAGTGCTGTCTCTGCCTCCTTGAGCGAGCCCCGGATCTGGTTTTCGACGCCCTGGATCGGCAGGAAGAGCTTCTCGTTCAGGTACTTCTTCGCCCGGTCGAAGGCGGCCTTGATCTCGTCTCTCGCCTTGTCCTGGAGCGGCTTGCAGATCAACTGCCCGATCTCATCTCGCAGGCTGTCGGCGCTCGCCGTCAGGTCTTGCTGGCCTTTCTTCACCAGCTCCTCGACGCCTTTGACGTCTCCCCTCAAGGCCGCCTGCATCACCTCGCGCTGCAGCTGATCGACCCGCGCCAGCAACCGAACCCGGACCTTCTGAATGGCTTCAGCGAGGCTGCCCTCTTCCACCTTCGGGGCGGCTTTGGCGTCCGCCCGCTGGAGCGTGACGTTCGCGAGCTGGGCCTCGATCGACTCGTCGGCGCGACCACCGGCGATATCGATGCCGCGTTCGGGAGGCACCAACTTCCAGGTGAAGCGCTCGTAGCCGGGCTCCAGCTCCGGCGTGCCGGGTTGCTGGGAGTCACCCACCACGGGCGTGGCTCGTCGGGACTTGCCGTCGACCACCTCCTCGTCCGCGGGACGGGGAATGGGCAGGTCGACGAAATCGAGGCCCGGAACCGCCTCCCACAGATCACTGTCCGATCCGGCACCGGCCCGGGTGTCGGTGTAGAAGACCAGCCTTTCCGGTTCGTCGAGCTCGGCTTCGACTGTCGTCGTGCCGGACTCCGGGGAAGTCGCGAAGGTCAGGCAGATGGCTGGCTTGGGGTAGGCCCGAGGGTCCTCCCCCTTTCGCCACAGTGGTACCTGCCAACCGATCGCCCCCACGTCGGCGCCCCAGGCCGAATCGACCGGGATACGGGTCGACGGGAAGAACGCCGCCAGCAGGGTGCCGGTGGAGAGGGGATCGCCCCCCTCCTTGGCGAAGACGCGGCGGGGCTCGAGCAGCTCCACGAACTCGCGAACCTTGCGCACGATCGGCCGCCCCAGGTGCCACTGCTGGCCGCCGGTGAACTGAAGGCTCGGGGCCACCGTGCGCTCGTAGATGATCACGTGCTTGGCGCGGTTCCACACCACGCCGATGCGCCCTATCCGCTCCAGGGCGTAGTAGAAGGTGCGGCCCATGGCGACGTCGGAGTAGATTGCCTGCCGTCCCTCGTCGAAGACCGTCTTCTGATACCCCCAGCCGCCCAAGGCCGAGAAGTAAGGGCGTTCGAGCTCGGCCGCGACGGAGCGTGGCTCACGCCAGGTCGCCTCGTAGACGTTGCGCGACTCGAAGCCCCAGGCCACGCTGCCCTTGAGGCCATCCTCCCGGGCCGGTGCCAGGGAACCCTCGGGGGGCGTCGCTCCGGGAATCGGGTAGTGGAGGTCCGCTTCCCGGCGCAGCTGGCCGCGTACTCCCTCGATTAGCCTGAGCTGAGCATCGGGCTCGCCGACCGACCAGGGTTCGAGCACCGCGAGGCGCGAAGCCAGAACGGCCAGCCGTCGTTCCCAACCGTCCCGAAAACGGCCGAAGGTCTCCTTCTGCCCCTCCGTGGCGGCCCAGGCCAGGAAGTGCTCGACCTCCTCGGCCGGCGTCCCCAAACGGGAGAACAGCTCGGTGAGCATCAGCCGGTCAGGCTCGACCTCGGTCGAGAGTCCGTAAAGCAGCTCGAACGAAAGGTGCCGGATCGGAGCGCCGGGCAGCCGCTGACCGGGACGCTCGAGCAGGCGGCGCAGGTTCCAGGGGGCCTCCGCGAAGTTCTGCTCGAAAGGCGAGGCGGCCAGCTCGAGCGCCGCAGGCGGCGAGAAGCGGACCTCGGAGCGCTCGTCGATCTCGATTCCTTCGCCGACCCTGCGCTCATATTGCTCTCCCATACCCTGCGGCGGCAGGCGCAAGGTGAAGTCGTTGGTGAGCACCTCCCACCCGCTACCGTTCTCGCCGTCGCTGGACCAGTTTGCGAGCTCCCCCAGCTCCCTGGCGCGCTCTCCTGAGCCCAGTGCCTCCAGCTCGAGCTCCGCCACCATGAAGGGCGTGCGGTCGAGCACCAGGTAGCGCTCGCGACGATTCGCGGAATCCGACTCAGCCCCGGCGGCCCGACGCAGCTTCAAGGTCAGCTCGCGGCGGCTCCGATCCGAGCGCTCGGTGATGGCGAGCGCCAGCCCAGACTCCTCAGGCTGGAGGGAGCGAGGGATCACCAGCGGGCGCTCGTGCTCCCGCGGGTCTCCCACCAGGGGAGACTGGCTGCCCACGAGGCTGCCGGGCTCCTCTCTCGGCGCCTCGTCCTGGCCTCCGGGCCGGGCTCTCGAGACCGGCAGCACCAGATCGGCGAAGATCTCGACCGCACCGTCGCCCGCAGGTGGCGGACGGAAGGCCCCGACTACCAGCCCGACGGGCTCGCCCGGAGCCAGCTCGCCGCCCAGATCGAGGTCGAGAGCGCCGAGGCGCACGGCCGAACCCCCGACTGGTGCCTCCAGAGAGGCCAGCTGGAAGGCGAGGAGTCGGGCCTTCGAGGGAGAGAGGATCGGGACCAGCTCCGCCTGGACGCCGGTTGCCTGCCCGCGGTGGTCGAGCCAGCGCGGGAAATGAAGGCCAACCGGTGCGACCGAGGCGCTCGCGATGACCCTGCCGGTCCGCTCGACGGTGATCGCCGCCGCCGGCTGGGCCGCCAGAACGTCTCCGCTCTTGACGTCGTCGACCGGGTGCGGACTTTCCACAGGAGAAGAATCGCGCACCGAGAACACCCCGGCGACCACCGGTTGAGCCGCGTCGACGATGGGGAGCAGGGAGAGCTCCTGCCCTCCCTTCGCCACGCGAAGCGCTGCGAGATAGGTCTGAGCGATCGGGTTCCATACCTCGGCGAGGGATTTGCGGTGTCCGCCCCCGTCCGCAGTCCGATTGAGGCCCTCGATCACCAGTTCATGGCGGCTCTGGGCGAGCGGCTGGCCAGCCGCCAACGGATCGTCATGATCCCGTACTGCTGCTCGCCAATCCGCCTCGAGCTCGTGCTTTAGCAGCTGGGTACCTAGGATCTGAACGGTGCTGACGGTAAAGGGGACGAACAGCCTCTTGCCACCCCCGGGTGGCAGGATCGATGTCGTCCGGGTGGTTCGGAGTAGGCGCTCGAAGATTAGGAGGACCGTCTCCCTCGCACCGTCATCGGGAGGGTTCGGGAACTTTGCCCACCGAGCCGTGCCCGCCGGATGGACCGCTTGAGGCTGGTGCGGTAGGACATGGCTCGAGAGGATCTCTCGTGCCCCACCTGGCGGATATGACAGCACCAGCTCCGCTGTCGAGTCGGCGAGGTCGGCGAGGGCGAAGTGGCCATGGCCGTGGACCTTGAACACCTCGCCATGGGTCGAGCTCGTTCCGACCCGCCAGTCCTCGCACAACCACCTATCGCCGTCCCAGCGCAGATGCCCCGATAACCGACGAGCTGCCTGGTTCACGCTCGAGGATGGGGAACCGAAGTCGACGGGGCCCAGCAGCAAGCGGGCAGAGACGCGGAAGGTCAGGCCCTGCTTGTCGTCGTCGACTTGAACTTCCGAACCTTCCCAGCGGAGCAACGGCACGCGCACCTGGAAGGTCTCGGTCTCGGACAGACCGCCTTCAAGCTCGATCCAGCCATGGGCACTTGTCTCCTCGAGAAGTCTGTCTTGCCTCCTCAGAGTAGTCCCCGCCGAATCGACGTCGACTTTGACGAGGTTCCACCGCCCGCCCGGAGCCGGGAGACAAGCACGGAAGCCGAGTTTCTCCATGGAACCACCTCCTTCGACGCGCCCAGAGCAGGATCACGTCCTACTATCAGGGACTTCCCAACATTGGACGGATTCCGCTCGGGGTTTTCCCCCGACCGTCGAAGGTCCGTCAACACCCCACCCACGAGCGACAGTCGGAGCAACTCGGCTGCCTGTCCGCACAGCCGGGGAATTGCGCCGATTGTGGAATCGCCCAACGATGCGTAGCAAGGTCGTCCACCTGATCCTTCCCGCGGCACTCCTTGCGTCCTCAGACTCTCATCTGCGACTAATGAATAGCTGACTTACGGCATATACATTATCACAATGGATCGCGGGTTTCTGCGTGCGCCCCGGAAGCTAGTCGAAGACTCTACGAGGCGAGAGGTGGATCGGGGCCTCGAGAAGTTCCAGCCCCAGGGCGCGACCGGGCACCAAGACGCCACCACTCGGGAGTGAGGGGTCTTGTCCTCGAGCCTCCTCCGCTGCTCCGCCACTTCGACGGACTTCGACCCCATCTTGCGGAAGCAGGTCTGATCGAGCAGAAAGAGGCGGCCTGATTGGCCCGAGTAACGCGTCCAGATCGTAGACGACTCCGTTTGTAACACCTCGCGCGCCCCACGGCAAGCGCCAGACAGCCGTATAGGTCCTGGCCGTTGTTACCCAGCCCTGGCTCGGCAATCCGGTCAGGTTCCGTTGCGTTGCCAGCACACGAACCCGTGCGAGTGCCGCTGCGGTTGACTCGGCATACTCCGGGTCCGACCCTAGAATGCAACGCTGGGTGCGAGGTTGCGAGTCGCAGGCTCTCACGCTCTGGGAAACTCGCGTCAGCCGCTCCTGAGCAGCCATTCACCCTCAGAAGAGCCCGATCTCCGGTTCGCGACCTAGAAGTGAGAGTCTAGGTAGGCGGCCCGCCGGCGAGTTCACTTTCCCTGCTCGTCTAGGAGGTGACCAGCTCCACGGCGTGGTGCCAGACTGCGAGGTCCACTCTCAGGGTTGCTGCAAGCGCCTCCAGCGGGAATCGCTCAAGCGCCAGCGCATAGAACTCCTCAATTAGCGCTCTCAGGCCCGGAGGCTTTCCACTTATAGGTGAAACGACTTCAGACCACAGGTCCGGCCTGTATCTGGCAACCGAGCTTAAGAGAAAGCTCGTCATGTAAATCAGCACCGGTTGAGGAATATATGCGCCTTCGATAGCGCCGACCATCCGCCACTCCCCGCCAGGGCTCCGACTCTGCGGCACCATCACTGCGCTCGGCGGAATGAGATCTCCCTGGCATTCATCTAGATTCGTCGGATCACCAGAATAGCTCGGTGGAAGGTTCACGAAATCGAGCCTATCGGGTCTGCACCACTTGGTTGCCAGCATCTGCTCGCGAAGTGATGGAGCGATGTCGTAAACAGAGTCGAGATTGGAAGGGCCATGTCCGTAAATGACGGTCGCAAGGCGAGGCGGTACTGTGTGAGGTGGGGAGCACCAGATCTGCATTTTTAGGCTCTTTGATGATGCGCGAAAGGTCTGATGGTAAATATCTTCGATGCCCAAGACTCTGGCGAGCAGGTCTTGAAGAGTGATTTCTAGCGAGCGAAGATCGGTGGAACTAGCTGCTTCTATTCCTACCCACGCATGATGCCGACCAGCCCGGATGGGAAGGCCACTCCGCTTTCTGTATACCTCTACTAGTCGTTGAAAGAGATCTCTCTTGCCCTTGACCTTGACTTCGAGCTTCGAGAGCGGGACATCGAAGTTGCTTGGCATACTCATTCCATGTCCTCTAGCGAAGTTGCGGAGGCGGGTCTCGTGCTCCGGAGCGGCAAGCACGGCAGCCGCGGCAAAGCACAAGAACGAATAATGTGCCGTAAGTGGGAGTGTCAGAAGATCTGACCCGGCCGCAACGCCAAGAAACTCCTTCCCTTGCCGCAGGCATGCCGAGATATCCCCGAGCTGCTTGGTGTCGATCTCGACCCCGAGATCCTTGCGAAAGTAGGATGCGAGGTTGCCCTTGTCGGCGTACAGCGAAGAAAGCCGCTCGACAACTGTCGCGGGTGATCGGCTCCTGAATACAAGGGTTTGGCGGGGCGTTTCAACCCGAAGCGGAGCTAGGATCTTCCTAAGCTTCCGGAGGTCCTCTTCGGCTGGTGTCGTCAACTCCCAAGGCAAGTCGTCTGAGGACTGGCTCGACGAAGCACCACCAATCGGAGTTCCGAGCGGACTACCTACGAGTGGCGACATGGATGGTTTATCACTCTGGCAATCCAGGTTCGGCAGTCACGGCGAACGTACATTGATCGCTACGAACTTCGAGTAGGGTAACAACGTAGGTCTTGCCTCTCCTAGTCTCAGTGAAGCTTGTGCCGGGGAGCACGCGCTCAAGCCTCCTGTCTCCAAACTGAATTTCTGCCTCTTTCGAAATCGTCGAGGAGCCGCGAAGCCCCAATGCCAATCCAGGAGCGATCGTGTGAGCTTCGCCGGCGGAGATGATGAAGGTCTCCCCTGTTAGCTCAACGATCTGCTTGGCAAGTCTGGAGTTCTCTTCTGTGAGCTCGTCGATTCGCGCGTCAAGTTCCTTCGTTTGGGAGCGCCACTTATCCGCTTCCGCCTCGAATGCTGTGAGTTTCGCCCGCTCCTTCAGGTCAAGCCGGGCCTGTTTACTCGCCTCGCCCAAGTTTCTGAGAGTCTCGGGTAGGTTCCACTCGCTCGATCGCCTATACTGCTCAAGTTCATCCCCAAGGACCGCGCGTGAGACATACCACGCGCCGGAAGCTGCTGCGACGGCGACGGTACATGCGATGGTCAACACTGCCCATAGGGAGAAGTGGCCGTCTCCTCTCTGCTCGTTCATCGTCCTCCTCGATGAGCCCGTACTGAGTTTCGCAAGAACGCCGCGCGAACCGTCGCCGGCGTTCTCTGTTCAGCGGTGAGCGTGGATCGCCCGTGGCTCTGGTAAGCCCTCGTAGTTGCGCTGGCGAGGTTGGTAGGGCCTCACTCGAGCGCAATACCAGGCCATGCCGCGCGCCCACGTCGCCGGAGTGCTGCCCGGGTGGCTGCCCCTGGTACGGCGGTCATTTCGCCGCTTGCTGATGCCTACCCATCAGCCGGATTGGCCGGAGGGGCCGTGGTTATCTCCGCATTGGAGTGTTTTCGGCCACCTTCACGAGTTTTCCGACGAGCATTGCCACGTCGGCACCTCCTTCTTATTAGAAGGCCTTCCTCATTGAAGGCATAACGAGAGTAGCATAGCGGTCCGAGGGGCCCATCATCCAGAGAAGCCACCTGCCTGGTCGCGTCGGTTCCGACGTTCTGCTAACTGACGAGATCCGCCTGCACCGCCAGCCCCAGCGCCGTCACCAGGTCATCATGGGTCCCGACCTTGAATGCCCCGTACTTCTCGTGGGCGTTCTCGTCGACCCGAATCTCGTAGTTGAGCAGCTCTTCGGTCAGCGCCTGAGCTTCCCCCGTCCTCGGAAGATGAAGCCGCCCGCACTGGAGTAGGGCCTGGAGTCTGGAGACCAGAAACGCCTTGCCCAGGCTGACCCGCACCTGTCCGTCTTCCACCGTCTCTGTTCTCCGGTCCCCGTAGGTGAAGTAGGCCGCGACCACCCGGCCCCCGTGGAGCCGCTCCCGAAGCAGATCGACCACCGGCAACCCGACCCCCGTCGCATCCACGTAGACGGTTGGGCTCTCCCCTGTTCTCCCCCTTACCCGCCCGGTGATCCCGGCAACACGGTCGGCCACCTTCGGATACTGGGTCCCGAGAGGGAGCCTCTCCAGGTGCCGGATCAGGAAGTGGGTCTCTGTCCGCCCGCCCACCTCTCTCGAATCGACCTCTGCGACACAGATCGCCGTGGGGTCTCGCTTCTGCCCGATGTCGACTCCGAGTACGACCATGGCCCTGCCAATCCAACTCCCTCCAGGTCTCAGGTGCGGATGCTCGACAGGCTCCAGCGGGGCGGGTCTTCCTGGATGGCCAGCCCCAGGGCGGTGACGAGGTCGTCATGCCGACCGACCGGGAACGCTCCGGGACGGTCGCTTGCCTCGTCGGACACCTGGATCTCGAAGTCCAGCAGGTCCTCCGCGAGCTGCTCGGCGTCGGGGGTCCGTGGCAAGTGGAGCTGACCGGTCTGGAGCAGGGTCTGGAGCCGGGCGACGAGCCACGCTTTGCCGAGCTTGATCTCTCGGTAGTCTGCGTCGCGCCGGTCGCCGTGGTTCATGTAGACCGCCACGAGCCAGCCGTCGGTGGCCTCCCGTTCCACCAGATCGAAGACGGGCTCGCCGAGGCCGGTCGCATCGATGAAGACATCCGGTGGGCCCTTCGTTCGTCGGGAGACTTCCGCCGTGACGGTGCCGACCCTCTGGGCGACCGTGACGTACGAGGCGCCGGAGGGGATGCGCTCCAGGTGGCGGATGAGGAAGTGATCGTCCCTGCGGCCGTCGGAGGTTCTCTCCTCGGTCTCTGCGACGCAGAGTGCCGACGACTCGTGGCGCTGTCCGATCCGGACTCCGATGGTGATCATGGCCGCTCCCTCCTACCAGAACCCGAACCCGGTCATCCGTCCGTACTCCATGGTGCCTCGGGGCGGGCGCTGGACCGCGAGACCGAGGGCGGTCACCAGCTCATCGCGGGTGCCGACCTTGAAGGCGCCATACCGGTCGTTGGCATCCGGGGCGATCTGGACCTCGAACTCCGTCAGCTCTTCGGCCAGGGTCTCGGCCTCTTGTGATCTGGGGAGGTGGAGCTGGCCGGCCTGGAGGAGCACCTGGAGCCGGCAGACGACCCAGGCTTTTCCGAGCCGGATGACGCCCCCACGTGGGCCGCGAGGCCATCTCACGGAGTTCTCGCCGCGCTTCTGATCCAGAGAACATGAGAATCGAGAGGCGTTGTCTGGGAGATTAAGACACTGAGAAGTGAGAACTCGCCCGCAGCCGGTGATAGAGTCCTGCAAGACCAACTATCGAGGTGCGACCAAAGAAGCGGCCGGCGAGTGGTGCTGTCCACGCCGAGAGGCCACCCCCGGAACTGCTCGCCATCCATCGGCCGCCAACCGTCCCAAGTCGCGGAGTCCGCCCATGAAGATCGCCGACTGCCTTCCGTTCATGACACAGATGTACTTGTCCCGGACCGTGGATGCCATTCTCAAGGATGACGTTCCCCGCGGCGATGAGGAACGGCTTCGGGAACAGGTCCGACAGAACGCCAAGGAGCTTGCAGATCCGAAGCGGATTCAGGAAGTGCTTCGGGAAGAGACGGTCCTCCGAGCCCAACGGATCTTGACTGAAGCGATCCTCAGCTCGCTCCTGCTCTCACCGGACATGGCTTGCACAGAGGAGGGTCTCTTCGAAAAGGTCCGTGAGTTCGAGGAAGAGGTCATCGCGGCCGCGGAGGAGCCGGATGCCTTCGCGTTCAGCGACGAGCACTCGATCGACATCTACTCTGAAGTGCTGGACGTGGCGCTTGCCGACGACGACATCACTGGTGATGAGCACCGCCTTCTTCAGAAGCTCAGGCGGAAGTTGTCCGTGAGCCGCCGGGAGCACCAACTGCTCGAGGCCAAGCTAGGGAAGTTCCCGAAGCCGGGGGGCAGCCTGCACACCATGACGGAGTTCAGGGACACGCTGAAGCGCCTCCAGGGGGCCGGTATCGTCTTGTACTGCAATCGCGCCGAGGGAGGGGCCAGGGCTGTGTTGCCGGAGGAGCTGGCGCCGGCGGTCAAACGGTTCCTCGGGTTCGAGATGAGCCCGGAGGCTCAGGCGCTCCTCCAGGACGAGCTGAGCGGCAACCAGCTGTACCGGGTGCTCCAAGATCACGGCCTCCCGGTCTCTGGGAGTAAGTCTGATCGATCCGAGCGACTGCTCAAGGCGGGGGTCAAGCCGTCGGAGGTTCTCGGGGTCCTTCAGAACGAGGAGCTACGGGACCTCTGCCGCAAGCTCCCGGGTGTCAACATCTCGGGTTCAAAGCCGGAGCGTGCCGCGAGGATTATCGACTACTTCGACTCTCTGTCCAACAAGGAGCCGGAGCCTTCTGACGATCCCCGGGCGGTCTTCTACCAGTACTATGAGGAGTTCGCCAAGCGGGACAACAAGAACCTGTACCAGCGAAAACTCATCCGTCACGATCGCGAGATGGAGGCCGGATTCGAAGAAGGGACCCGATATCTGTTCGAGGAGAAGCTCGGATTGTCTCTGGAGGAGATGTCCGGCTCCGATCATGCGGACGGATGCGTGGCGTTTCCCAATGGCGAAGTTCTTCTGTGGGACAACAAGAGCAAGGAGGCTGTCTACTCCTTCCCGAATTCCCACCTCAAGCAGTTCAAGCGATACATCCGCGACTCGTCCCTGCGGGTCAACGCATTCCTGGTCATCGTGCCGGAGTACGATCCGACCGCCCGGCTCCAGGCCATCAAGCTCAAGCACGAGTCCGGAACCGACACCGATGTCGCCCTGATCAGTGCGGAGGATCTCAAGTGGCTGGCAGAGCACTGGGAGGAACGGGCCAACAAGGACTCCTTCTCGCTAGAGGTGTTCAACTTCACCGGGCTGCTCGATCGCGCCACACTGGAGGAGAGAGTCGCAGTGTTGCTCCACTGAGGCGGGCGGGTCTTCCCGGTCGGTCAGGCGCGATACGTGCGGCCTCGCGACCATCGGACCGAAGGTCGCCGCGTCCCAGCGAGCCTCGGGGGGTGATCCATTCGTCCGTCTGGCCGGTGATAGCGGAGATGCGGCTGTCGTCCTCGGCGTCGTGCCAGAAGATGACACCGGCGGCTTCGGCGCTGGTATCGCCGAGGTAGAGCGTCACCTCTGCCACCGTCGGCTCGCCTTGAGCACGTCGGCGCCGCGGTCGATCCCTTCCCCCGACTTGACTCTTTCGGCGAGGCGCC
>Ga0210086_1000195_pt1 | contig 38667 bp, 18 predicted proteins | sample China_Galinas_PW_3_FD_184867 | JGI IMG/M metagenome (GOLD analysis project Ga0210086, IMG submission 184867) | Wetland microbial communities from San Francisco Bay, California, USA, that impact long-term carbon sequestration - China_Galinas_PWB_D2... | ecosystem: Environmental > Aquatic > Marine...
CTCGGCCTCCGTGTGGTCGTCACCCGGGCGAGCCACCAGGCCGAGTCGACGGTGCGGGCGTTCGAGGAGGCCGGTGCCCGGGTCGAGCGTCTCCCCTTGATCGAGGTCGTGCCGCCGGACGATCCGGCGCCGCTCGACGCCGCGCTCGCCCACCTGGAGGACTTCGACTGGGTCCTCTTCACGTCGACCAACACGGTCGAGCACGTCCTCGCGCGCCTCGAGCACCCGTTCCCCGGTGGGCTCCGCACCGCCGCCGTCGGCTCCTCCACCGGCGCGGCCCTGCGCGAGCACGACATCGAGCCAGCCCTGGAGGCGACCGAATCCCACGCCGAGGGGCTGGCCGACCTGCTCGGCCCCTGCCTGACGGGAGGCGAGCGCGTGCTCCTGCCCCAGGCGGCCGACGCCCGGCCCGCGCTCGAAGAGCTCCTCCTCCGCGCCGGAGCACGGGTCACCCGGGTCCACGCCTACGCCAAACGGGTCCCTCCCGAGAGCGGCGAGCGGGCGCGGGAGATCTTCGGCGACCCCGTCGCAGCCGGCACCCTGGGCTGGGTGACCTTCACCAGCCCGTCGATCGCGAAGAACTTCGCCGGCCTGTGGGGCGGCCCTGATTCCCCCGCCTGGGCGGCGTGCCGGTCGGGCCTCCTGGCCGTCTCGATCGGCCCGGTGACCAGCGCGGCGCTCCTCAAGCTCGGCGTCGAGCCGGCGGCCGAGGCCGCGAAGCCAGGCGACCGGGAGATGGTCGAAGCGGTCGCGCGGGTCGTCGCCTCCGGCGCCTGAACACGCGCCTGACCCATCGGCCCCGCTCCGCCCCATCCCGCGGGGCGTTTCCTCTGCGCACAGGACTGCTAGACTGCTGCCTTTGAGAGACGCGCAAACCCTGTCCGCCACCCGCGGGACCTGAGGAGCACCGCCGTGAGATTGTCTTCGTTGATGAAGGTTCCATCGCTCATCCTGCAACGGCTCTATACCGTCGGTAGCCTGGAAAACGACCTGGACGGCGGCTTTCGCTTCCAGATGAAGAACCGGCTGAGCGACGCGGAGCTCATCGGGGTGAAAAAGATCACGGTCGACGGCAACCCCCTCGACCTGGAGCGCGTGGTCATCTCCCACCGGGACGTGGAGATGCGGGCGGCGGCGATCGACGACCAGTCACGGCTGCTCTTCCCCCTCGGTGCCATCCTGCACATCGTGGCGCCTGATGGCAAGGCGCTCGAGAAGGGGGGCCACGAGCTCGGCTTCGAGTTCCACGTCGAGCCGTTCGGCAAGCTCTCGTTCCGGGTCAAGGACGCAATCGCCGCGAGCGACGCCAAGCGGGTCGTCGTGCCCTACGACAAGGAGCGCAACTACGACGACGACGTCATCCAGCGGCGCCAGCGCTTCGTCGAGGAGTTCTGCGGCTACCGGCCGAAGCACCTCTACTCCTACTCGTTCGATCCGAAGGTGACCGCCGGCAACATCGAGAACTTCACCGGTGTCGCCCAGGTGCCGATCGGGCTGGCCGGGCCCCTGACCGTCCGCGGCGAGCACGCCAAGGGGGAGTTCCTGATCCCCCTGGCGACGGCGGAAGGGACGCTGGTGGCGTCCTACAACCGGGGCATGAAGGTGCTCAACCTCTCCGGCGGGGTCACCTGCACGGTCCAGGACGACTGCATGCAGCGGGCGCCGGTGTTCATCTTCGACTCGGCGCGGGAGGCACGGGAGTTCCGGGCCTGGGTCGAGGAGCACATGCCGCAGATCCGCGAGGCGGCCGAGGCCACGTCGAGCATCGCCAAGCTGCTCTACATCGACATCTACCTGGCGGCCAAGTTCGCCTACCTGCGGTTCAACTTCTACACCGGCGACGCGGCCGGCCAGAACATGGTCGGGCGCGCCACCTTCGCCGCCTGCTCCTGGATCCTGGAGAACGACCGCACCGTCCGCCGGTTCTACCTGGAGTCGAACCTGGCGACAGACAAGAAAGCCTCCCAGGTCAACATCATGCGCACCCGGGGCAAGCGGGTCACCGCCGAGGCGGTGGTGCCGCGCGACGTCCTGGTCCAGCACATGCGGGTGGAGCCGGAGAGCCTCCAGTACCACGGCGGCGTGGCCAACGTCGGCGCGTTCATCTCCGGCGCCAACAACAACGGCCTGCACTCCCCCAACGGCATCACCGCCATGTTCATCGCCACCGGCCAGGACGTGGCCAACGTGTCCGAGTCCTCCGCCGGGATCATTTACACCGAGCTCACGCCCGACGGCGACCTGTATCTGTCGCTCACCCTGCCGTCACTGATCGTCGCGACCTACGGCGGCGGCACCGCCCTCGCCACCCAGCGGGAGTGCCTCGAGATGCTCGGGTGCTACGGTAAGGGCAGGGTCAAGAAGCTCGCGGAGATCGTCGCCGGGGTGTCACTGGCCGGCGAGATCTCGCTGGCCGCGGCAATCTCGTCGCTCGACTGGGTGTCGAGCCACGAGCAGTACGGCAGGAACCGCTGACCCCTCCGGCCCGAGGACCGGACGACCGCCGGAGCCCGGGCCGCCCGGGACGGACGACGATGACAACCGAAGCCCTTCGGGGCCAGCCCGAAAGCCACGCGATGGCCGAGCCGGAACGACCGACCACCGACCGACCGCCGGACCTTCCCGCCGTGGCGGCTTCCGTGACCGGCGCTGAGCCCGCGGCGGTGGAGATGGAGTTCGAGATCCTCCGGGAGACCCGGTCCCACGGGCTGTTCCGGCGGCTTCTCACCACCATCCGCCACTTCCTGGGGCTGCTCTTCGGCGCCCTGGTCTCCTACTCCCGTCACCTTCCCGAACGGCGCCGGACCGGGCCGCGCTACGCCCTGGCGAAGCTGATCGGCTGGCTGGCGCTGCCCTTCTTGGACCGCAAGCTGGCCCGCCGCCCGTTCTCGGTCCAGCTCCGGCAGCGCCTGGAGATGATGGGCGCCACCTACATCAAGCTCGGCCAGATCCTTTCACTGCGCGAGGACCTGCTGCCAAGAGAGGTCACCGAGGAGCTCAAGAACCTGCTCGACCGCCTACCGGTGGTGCCGTACGAACGCTTCCTGGAGCTGGTCTCGAACAGCCTCGGGCGGCCAGCCGAAGAGATCTTCGCCACCATCGATCCGCACCCGCTCGGCTCGGCGTCGATCGCCCAGATCCACCGGGCGACGACCCGCGAGGGGGACGACGTGGTGCTCAAGGTCGTCAAGCCGGGCATCCGGGAGACGCTCCGGCGCGACGCGGTGCTGCTGAAGGTGCTGGGCGTCTTCCTCCAGATGCTCTTCGCTCGCTTCCAGCCGCGCCGGATCATCGGCGAGTTCGTCGAGTACACGTTCAAAGAGGTCGACCTGCGCCGGGAGGCGGACAACGCGGAGACCTTCGCCGCCAACTTCCGCGACGAGGAGGACATCGTCTTCCCGCGGATCTTCCGCGCCTACAGCAGCCGGGACGTCCTGTGCATGGAGTACATGGCGGGAATCAAGCCGAGCGATCCGCGCGCCCAGTCCCTGACCGACGAGGAGCGGGACCGCCTGGTCGACCTGGGGGCGGCCGGGATCATCCGGATGCTCTACAAGGACGGCTTCTTCCATGCCGACCTCCATCCGGGGAACCTGTTGATCCTGCCGGGGGAGCACGGGCCGAAGGTCGGCTTCATCGACCTGGGGATGGTCGGCCGGTTCAGCGACCAGCTCCGGCGGACGCTCCTCTACTACTATTACTGCCTGGTCATGGGCGACGCCGAGAACGCCGCCCGCTACCTGGCGACCGTCGCCGAACCCATGTCCGGCAGCGACCAGCTCGGTTTCCGCCGCGAGGTCGAGGAGATCTCGCGCCGCTGGCAGCGGGCGGCCTCCTTCGAGGATTTCTCCCTCGCCCAGCTCATCCTCGAGTCGGTATCCCGCGCCGCCCAGTACCGGATCTACTTCCCCGTCGAGCTCGCCCTGATGGTCAAGGCCCTGGTGACGTTCGAGGGGGTCGGGCACATCATGAAGCCGGGGTTCGACGTGGCCGAGGTCTCCCAGACCCACATCAACCGGATCTTCCTCCGCCAGTTCAGCCCCCTGCGGCTGGCGCGGGAGGGGCTGCGCGGAGCGCCGGAGCTGGTCGACGCCCTGGTCAAGGCTCCCATGCTCGTCACCGAGGGGCTGCGCCTGCTCGAGATCCAGACCCGGCGGCCGAGCGAGAACCCGTTCGCCGGCATCCGCGGCACCATCTTCGGCGGCTTCTGCCTGCTCGCCGGGGCGATCCTCCTGTCCAGCGGTGCCCCCTGGTACTGGGCGAGCCTGCTCTTCATCGTCGGCGTCCTGCTCGCCGTCAGACCGGGCCGCTGAGGCCGGCGGCTAGGGCATGGACGAAGAACAAGCACCCTACCGCTACGCGGAGCAGTTCCCCTACTACGAGCCGTTCGATCCCGAGTACCTGGAGGGGGTCGTCGCCGAGGCCTTCGCGCCCGCGATGCGCCACTACTTCCGGCCGCGCCTCGTCGGCGCCGAGAACCTGCCGAAGGAGGGCCCGGCGATCCTCGCCGGCAACCACAGCGGCAACTCCTTCCCCTACGACGGGATGGTCCTGGACGGCATGATCTGGCACCGCGAGGGCTTCCCGCGGCGCAAGATCCGGGCCCTGTTCGAGAAGGAGCTCACCACCACCTGGTGGATGCGTCCGTTCGGCATCGACAACTTCTGGCGCCGGGGCGCGGGGATCGACACCACCTTCGACAACTTCGACCGGCTGCTCGCGCGCGGCGAGCGCCTGCTCTTCTTTCCCGAAGGGGTGCCGGGGATCGGCAAGGGCTTCTTCCGCCGCTATCGCCTCCAGCGATTCAGCTCCAGCTTCGTCATCCTGGCCGCCCGCCACCGGGCACCGGTCTACCCGATCTCCATCGTCAACGCCGAGTGGACGATCCCGTTCTGCTTCACCGTCCCCTGGCTCGACCGGCTCGCGGAGCGGCTCTTGCGGGTCCCCTTCATCCCCTTGCCGGCGGCACCGCTGGGTCTGCTCTTCCCCTTCCTCTGGTACCTGGCGCTGCCGGTGCGCATGGTCTTCGTGATCGGCGAGCCGATCGACGTGGCAGCGCTGGTCGAGAAAGCCGGAGAAACCGACCTCGAGCGTCCCCGCCGGGAGATCATGCGCCGGGTGGCCGACCAGGTGCGCGAGCGCATGCAGGCCGACCTCGACCACCACGTGGCGCGCTACGGCAAGCGGCCGTACAACTGGCGGAGCCTCCGCCGGCACCTGGCGGCGAACTGGCGCAGGCTCCACCGGATCCTGCCCGTGGGCTGGGTGTTCGCGTTCGTGCGCCACGAGCGGAACCGGCGCCGGCCGCCGGCCAGGAGCCGGCTTCACGCCTTCTTTCGCGACCTGGACCTGCTCGCTTACTACCTGCCCTTCGGCTGGCCGCTGATCGCCCTCTTGCGCCGCTTCCGCAAGCCGCCCTACGGCTACCGCGGGCTGACGCCGAAGGAGCGGCGGGAGCGGGAGGGGGCGTTCCACTGGCACCTCAAGGAACGGCCATTGCCGCCGGTCTAGGAAGCGCCGGGAGCGCGGATCTCAAGGACCTCGGCCAGCTGGAAGACGTGGTGTCTCCTCCCAGCTTTCCGCTCAAACTACTCGTCTTGCGATCGGCCGCTCGGCGCGGTTGCGGCATTGCCTCCGCCTGAGATGCATCGGCTGGATCCCCCCTACATCCCCCCGACCCCCTTCTCTCCCCCAGGGGGAGAAGGGGGCGCCCCCGCCCGGCCTCTCTCGCCAGACGGGAGCAGTGCTCGGGTGTTTCAGGAGGCGTGGGCGAGGCGCGCCGGGAGCTGGCCGGCGAAGAACTCGAGCAGCGGCTTGCGGTGGAGCTCCTCGTCGTGCCATTCGCCGTACAGGTGTTCGAGCAGGTGGATCGCGGCCTTGTCCTCTTCCCCCTCGAGCTGCCGCACCACCGGGTGGAGGAAAGCGCTGTCCCCGGCCCGCTCCGGGTCCGGCGAGCGCTCGATGTGGAACGGGTCCACCTGCTTCGGCCCGAACTCCAGGGTGACGACGTAGCACTGGTCGGCCGGGGAGAGGTCGAGACCGCCCTCGCGCACCCAGTCGACCGGCAGCTCCTCGTACCATCGCGCCTCGCCACCGCTGGCGGGCACCACGATGACGTCGCCCAGGTACCCGAACTGCTGCCACAGCGCCGAGCTCCGGTTGGCCCGGGCCAGCACCGCGTCGGCCAGCCCCTCGGCCGTCGCCGGCACCGGCCGGTTCGGCAGCGGCCGGCTGTGGTCGCGCATCTCGATCAGGCGATGGAGGGTACGCACGTTGTAGCGGAACCCGTGGATGAAGGACGACGTGGTCTTCTTGTAGTCGCGCACCTGCATGAGCGTGCCGATGAAATACAGATCCGGCACGTTGACCGATTCCCACCCCGCGGTCTGGTCCGGGAACCGGCCGCCCAGGGTGAGCCGGGGCCGGCAGGAGGCGGAGAAGATCGACTGGTCGAACTGGAAGCCGGCGCAGTGGATCACCCGGTCGTAGACCAGCTCTTCGCGCTCGCCATCGGCGTGGCTGTACGAGACCGTGGCGACCAGGCGCCCGTCCTCCTCGCGCCGATGAAGGCTCTCGACCTTCGCGTCCAGCACCGCGTTCTGGCACTTGAGCTGGTAGGTGTCCAGGAAGTTGTTGTGCAGGGCGCGGAGGTGCCCGACGTGGTGCGTCTGCCAGGCGAAGCGGACGGACTCCGGGCTGGCGACGTGGATCACCGCCGCCCATCCGACCAGCTCTTCCGCCATCTCGAAGCCGGAGTTCCCCTTGCCCAGGATGAGCACGTGCTTGCCGGCGTAGATCTCCGGATCACGGGGTGTCTCGCTGTAGCTGTCGGCCAGCTCGATGCCCGGGATGTCCGGGACCACCGGCTTCGACATGCCGGTGGCGACGAAGACGCGGCGCGCCAGGTAGACCGAGCCGTCCTCGGTCTCGACCCGGAACCGGCCCGGGCGCGGTGCACTCTGCGACCCTTCGGAGCTCCTCCGTTGGGACAGCTCGCGGTCGATCCGCACCACGCGCGCGTCGTAGGTGATGGCCAGCTCGTGGCGGGAGGCGAAGTCCTCCAGGTACTCGACCAACCGGTCGGCCGACGGGTAGTACTCTTCACTGTACTCCGTGAACCGAGGCCCCTCGTCGCCCTCCTCTTCGAGCAACGAGTTCCAATCCCAGCGGAGGTTGACCTCCCGATCGTCAAAGCCTGTGAAACGCTTGTTGATGGAGATCAGCGTCCGGTTGCGCGGATTCGTGCGGAAGAAGGCTCCGGGCCCGTCGGCGGCTTCGAGAATTCGGTAGCTCCGACCGGCCCGCCGGAGGTAGTAGCCGAGCTGTAACCCCGCCGGCCCTGCTCCGATGATCAGGTCGTCCTGCTGGATGGGAGTGGCCTCGCGCTTCATTCCGCCTCCTGTTCCCTTGTTCTCATGATTGCGCTCATACACCTTCTCATATCTCTGAGTACACTCAAGCACGGAAGCGGGACATCGAATTTTTGCTATATTTCCGGCCGCGAGTGGAGCCTCAAGGGGCTTCAGGTGTGACCGAGGACGGTAGCAGGAGCCACAACCGCCCCGTATGCCGCATGTGGCCGGCAACCGCCTCGGCCTCCGCGCCGGCGCCCCAGAAGACGTCGCCCCGGACCGGACCGCGGATGGCGCCGCCGGTGTCCTGGGCCACGACGAGCCGCCGCAGGGGACGGTCGCCCGCGGGCTCGGCTCCCCCCGGGGGCGCCTGTTCGATCACCGAAGGGCTGATCGAAGGCATCGAGCCGTCCAGCCAGAGAGGGGCCCCCAGCGGCAGGAAGCGGGCGTCGACGGCGAGGGAACGACCCGCGGTCAGCGGCACCCCCAGGCTGCCGAGCGGCCCCCGGTCGGCACGCACACCATCGAGCGTGCGGAAGAAGACGTAGGAGGCGTTGGTCGCCATCACGCCCGGAGCCTCCTTCGGGTGGGTCTCGAGCCACAGACGGATGGTGCGCAGGGAGACGTCTTCCAGGCGGAGCGCGCCGCGGTCCACCAGCTCGCGACCGATCGCCGTGTACGGCTGCCCGTTCTGGCCCGCGTAGCCGACCCGAAGCACCGTGCCGTCCTCGAGCACGACCCGTCCGGAACCCTGGATCTGGAGGAAGAAGGCCGCTACCGGATCGTCCACCCAGACCAGCTCCAGGCCACGGTCGGCGAGCGCCCCCGCCTCGATCGCCTGGCGGTCGTCGTAGGGCTCCAGCCGGCTCCCGACCACCCTGCCGGCGATCCGGCGGCCAGCCAGGTCGTCGCGGAAGTCCCCCAGGTCGACCTCCACCAAATCGTGGGGCTCCCGGTAGAGCGGGGTTTGAAAGCGGCCGTGACGGTGCCGGCTGCCGTGGAGCTCCGGCTCGTAGTACCCGGTGAAGAGCCCCGTGCGCTCCACACCGCGGTCGGTCACCGCCCACGGCCGGAGCGCGGTCTCGAGCACCACCCGGACCGCTCCCGGCGGTGCGTCACTCCCCAGGCGATCGAGAGTCCGGCAGAACGGCAGCCAGTCCTGGACCAGCCCTCCCACACCCTCTGGCCCGAGGGGCGCTGTCGGCGGACGGCGCTCGAACACGCCGCAGGAGGCGCGCAGAGCCGGCAGGCTCCGGTCCACGTCGTCCGCGCGCCAGCCGGGGAGCTCGGCGAAGCGCGCGGGCTCCAACACCAGCTTCGGCGGGGGCGGCTCGGCCTCCGGCGCCTCGACGGCCGGTGCCGGCGGCGGCGTGCGCCGCTCCTCGAGCAACAGCCAGAGCGCCACCGACAGGACGGCGATTACCAGGACCAGGAATGCGAAGAGGGCGGCGAAACGGCGGGGCATGGGGTGGTCGAGTCTACCCCGGTCCACGGCGCGTCGCCGCCGCCGCTCACGGCGACAACACGATCGCGCCGGGGGGTTCGTGTGCCATCACCACCAGCCGGTCCCCGGCGGCCAGGGTGCCCGCGTCCTCGCCGCGCCGCGGGTTGCCGACCGTCTCGAGGCGACCGTCCACCTCCCGCTGCACGCCCACCGGGATGATCGGATTGTCGCCGCCCCGGGCGGTGAGCTCCGCCGCGAGCTCCCGGAAGTCCCGGCCGACCGCCTCCGGCGGCAAGTCCAGGACGTAGATCTCGTTGGTGTCTCCCGTGACCCGGAGCAGGTCGCGATAGAACTGCGTCACCCCCTTGCTGAGCGCCGCCTGGGCCAGCAGACAGGTGCGCACCTGGAGGCCGGAAACGTGCTCGACCAGCCCCGGGAACTCCTGGGCGATCTCCTCGATCACCGGCTCGTTGGAGGCGTCGGCGAGCTCGACGATGACGTGCAGCTTGATCGCCTTGCCACACTCGGCGCTCTTTTCCCGGGCGATCCGCCGCAGCATCATCAGGGTTCGAACGCTCCGCTCGTCGGCGCTGGCGCCGCGCTCGCCGTCCCGGCCGCCGGCGGCAGACGGCTCGTCCTTGGCCAGAATGATGATCGTCCGCGCGTCCTGCGCGTTGGCGTTGAGCAGGGCCTGCCGGGTGCCGGGGTCCCCCACCGTGAGGTAGAGGTCCTCGAACACCGCGTCCGTGCCGAGGCCGCTGTTCTTGAGCCGACGCACGTCCAGGGTGTCGTCGTCGCTCAAGATGACGATGACCCGCCGGTCGTTGAGCAGGGGGTGGTGGAGCTCACGAACGATCCGAACCGCCCGTTCGTTCCAGTTGACGATCAAGGTGTGGTCGGTGAGGTTTTGTGGCATCCGTCGCTCCCATCGAATGAAGAACCGGGCCAGCCAGCCGGTCAGGAAGGCGAACAGCAGGGGGCCGAGGAGGAGCCCGAGCGCCGCCACCATCCTGCCGGCGGGCGTGTAGGGCGTGCGGTCCTCGAGACCGCTGAACAGGTAGACGGTGATGGACCAGAACGATTCCCACGGTGTGGAGAAGTTCTCGTTGGTCCGGTGCTCGAACAGGTAGGTCAGGAAGGTCACCAGCAGCACGCCCACGACCAGCGCCGCGAGAATTTCGAGAGCGAACCGCTCTTCTGACAGGACCCGCCAGATCTCCCGATACACCCCGGACCGCCAGAGCCAGAACATGGCGAGCAGCGGCAGAGCGACGAACAGGGCCGCGGTCAGCCACGGCAACAGCCGCAGCCGCCAGGGGTAGCCGTCATCGAATCCGGGGAGCATCACCAGGTTCGAGTCCCGGAGCGACGCCGCCGGCGGATGGTCCGGCGGAATCCGGCAGCCTTCGGGTCCCGCCACCCGGGTCAGCCGGCGCCACTCCTCCCCGGCGGCGTCGAACAGGGCCCTGGCGAGCGCCGAATCCTCCCCCTCGCGGGCGAGCAGCAGGACCGGCACCGCCACCGTCGGGACCGCGTCCTCCTGGTGGGGATAGGTTCCCGCCGGGATCGTCCCGATGGCGATCTGGCGCCGGAAGAGGGCCGAGTCCCCCTCGCTGGTCAACAGCCGGAGCGTCCGGTAATCGAGCGGGTAGAGCCGGAATCGCCGGCTCTTGATCGCGCGACACACCGCGTCGCTCCCCGGCGTGGTCACCAGCATGGCGACGTCCAGGCGACCGGAGTGGAAGAGCTCCGGCAGATCCTGAACGCCGAGCTCTCCGTCCCCGGGGGCTTGGCCAGGCGGGCGATCGGCGAGCAGGGTCTCGACCGTCATCGGCGGCTGATCGAGCGAGGTGAGGGGAACGCCGACACTCTCCAGGAAATGGACCGCCGTCGTCCGCGTGCCGCTCCGCTCGTCTCCCGGCCAGATGCGCAGCCTGCGGAGCTCGTCCGGCCGTTCCACGTGGACGGGCGAGCGCAGGAAGATGTGCAGGTAGTCGAAGAACATCCGTCCCACCACCCGGATCGACGAGCTTCCTGGCGTCCCTTCCAGGAGCATTTCGCTGACCGTGTCCTGCTGGGCGAAGGCGAAGCGCACCTCCCCCGCGGCGAGCCGGTGGAGATTCTCCACCGAGCCCTGGGACGCTTCCACCTGGAGATCCACCCCGTCGGACGCCAGGAGCTCGGCCATTCCCCGGGCGACTCGCTCGTAGGTTCCGCCCGCCGGGCCCGCCGCCAGGGACACGGCTTCGGCCCGAGCCCGCGCACCACCCCCGAGCACGATCGAGACGAAGGCGATCGAGACGATCAGGACGGGGACCCTCGCAGCACGGTGACGCATCTCGAAACACCAGACACCGGACGAAGCCAAAACGGTGAGAGCCGGCCTCCTCACCCCTTCGTCCTCCGACCGTGTCTATAGGGACGCGATGAACGCGAACCGACAAGCTCCGAACGCCTCCCGGCGAACGCCGTGCCGGCAGATCGCTTCGCGCGGGGTGTCATGAGACGTCGATGGACCGGGCTCGCCCTGGCGGCGGTGCTCCTGGCGGCGAGCGCCTGGGGCTCGGCAGCGGCCGCCCAGACCGCGACCACGGCGACCGAGACCCGGGCCGCCCAGTTCGTCTTCGTGGTCGACGACTCCGGCAGCATGGCCACGACCGATCCGAACCGGCTGGCGGTCTTCGCGGTGCGCTCCCTGCTGGGCATGCTCGACGACCGGGACGAGGTTTCGGTGGTGCGCCTCAACGGGGCGCGCGACGGCGAGCCGCCGCCGCCGATCGAGCCCCTGGCACGCAACCGCTCGTCCATGGAGGCGCTGCTCTCGCTCCGGGGGAGCATCGCCGACTACGGCGCCCGGCTCACCCCGTGCACCTCCTCGCTCCAGGCGGTCCACCGGCTGCTCGAGGACTCCTACCGCCCCGAGGCGGCGCAGGTGGTCTTCTTTCTCACCGACGGCGCCTGCGAGCCGGACGACTTCCACCGCCCCCAGGCCGACGCCTTCCTCGACGGCCTGAGCTCCTTCCGGGACGGGCAGCTCCAGCTCTATCTGCTGCGCTTCCGCGGCCGCCAGTACACCCGCGAGCTCGCCGACCTGGCCGAGCGGACCGGCGGCCAGGCGATCGAGGTCGGCACGTCCGATCCGACCGCCATCCTCCACCCGTTCGCCCAGGCGCTGTCCCACTCCCAGGGCTACGACTCGGCGCTCCTCTCCCCCGGGGACGACCGCCTGCCCGCCCACCGGGGAGCCGAACGGGTGCGCCTGCTGGCGGTCGCCCGCGGCCGGGGGCCGGCCCTGGCCGTGACCATCCGCGACGCCCACGGGGAGAGCCCCCGACTGCTCGGCCAGCCGCGCACCGGCACCCACCAGTACGGCGGCGGCGAGGTCTTCCGCTTCGCCGCCCTCGACTACCGCCCCGGGAGCGCGCCCGTCCGGGTCGACGTCCAGGGAGCGGGCGGCGGCTGGCAGGTCGTCGCCCTGCCGGAGTACCGGCTGACCCTCGGCCTGGACCTTCTCCGTGGACCGTGCGCGCACCCCGGTGAGCCGGTCGGCTTCGCCGCGGACACCGGCACCACCGTCTGCGCCGTGGCCGAGCTGCGCAACGCCCGCGGTGAAGTGGTCGGCGGTGCGCTCTCCTCCGGGGACCTGGTGGCCAAGATCGAGGTCCGTGACCCCGAGCACCCGGACGCGGCGCCGGTCGAGCTGGTCGGCAACCCGATGGGCGACCGCGCGCGCTTCGGCGTGCAGCGGAGCAACCTGCCGAGCGGCCAGTACGAGTTCACGCCGAAGGTGACCTTGCGGCTCTCCTCCGGCGACACCGTCGAGCTCCGCGGGCGGCCCTACGCCCTCGAGGTCTCTTCGATCCAGATCGCGGCCGAGCCCGCCGAGCTCGACCTCGGCACCCTCGCCCCCGTCGGCGGGACGCTGCGCGAGGTGCGCTTCTCCGGTGCGTTTCCCCCGGAGCCGGGGCACCTGGAGATCCGGGACCGCGCCAACGTCCCGTCGTGCATCTCGTTCAGCCTGTCGGGGATCGCCGAAGGCGAGGCGCAGCCGATCCACGTCGACCACCGCTACGAGCTGGCGGCCCGGGTCGCGCCGTACTGCGGGCCGCAACCGATCGAGCGGTCGATCGAGACGGTCGCCCGGCTGATCTTCGATCCTCGGGAGGGCCAGCGGGCCCTGCCGTCGGTGGAGATCCCGCTCCGGCTCGCCCTGGACTACCGGATCACCCCGCCCGCGGACCTGACGCTCCACGTCCGGGGCGGAGCGAGCGCCGACCTCCCGGTCCCCATCCGCGGCAACTTCCAGGACCGGGCGCAGCTCGTGGCCGTGCTCGCCGGACCGGACGAATCCGCCGCCTGGCCCGACGACGCCGACGACCTGGAGCTCGGCTTCGCCGGTCGAGAGGCGGGGCGGCTCGCCCTGGACGACACCGGGGAGGTCGCCTTCGAGCAGCCGGTGACCGTCGGCCCCGGCGGCGGCGGCGCGAACGTCGGCCTGACCTTGCGCGTCCGCGCCGACGGCTGCTGCTCCGGTGGCTCGTATCGCACCGAGCTCGGCCTCGTCGGAGGCGGCGGTGAATACGCTGACGGGGCTCCGCTCCCCGAGGCGCTCCGGCTGCCGGTCACCGTCGTGGTCGAGCCTGCCGGGCTCTGGGCCTGCTGGGGCTCGTGGATCCTCTGGGGCCTGGCGATTCTGCTCGTCTTGCTGCTCCTGGCCTACCTGGCCGGGATGGTCCGCCACAGCCGCTTCCTGAACCGGGACCGGCTCGCCGGCAAGCTCGTCCCCCTGGTCTGGTCGAGCGCCGGCGGCACCGTCGAGAAGCCCCGGGCTCGCGACGACGTCCGCGCCCTGGTGCACCGCGACCTCCGCCTACCGGGCCGCGCCCTGGCGTGGCTCAAGGCGAACCCGTTCAAGTTCGGCCTGCCCGGCCGCTCCTACGACGAGACTGTCGAGCTGTCCCTTCGCCCCCACCGGGACGCCGCCGCATCGCGGCTGCGCCTGGAGCCGCGGGCCGAGATGGCCGACGAGATCCGCCGCAACCCCGGCGACTACCGCGGCCGGCTGTTCGCCGCGGCGCGCGCCGGGATCACCGTCCTCGGCGTGCCCGACCAGCGGGGACGCTTCTCCCAGATGCACCGCGACGGCGCCTACGCTCCGCTGCCCGCCGAAGGCGACGAGCCCAGGGCCGAGAGCCTGAAGCGCACGACCCTGCTCCGCGAGGTCGACGAGCGCGACGAAATCCACGAGGGGGACCCCGCCGGCTGGCGCGTCGGCTGACCCCGAACCGAGCAACGAATCGATCCTCCTGGAGGCAGAGACGATGGCAACCGATAGACAGCAACGACTGGTCGTCGAGGAGCTCCTCACCAAGCCGAGCGCCGTGTCGCCGACCCTCTTCGTGGGGCTCGGCGGCTGTGGCTGCGCCATGGTTCGCCGGGTCGCCGAGCACCTGCGGCGCCGGCCGGACTACGACGAGCGCTACAAGGACCTGGTGAAGGTCGCCCTGGTCGACACCAACGTCAACGACCTGGAGACCCACCGGGAGATCGCCGACGAGACCTTCCTGATCAGCGACTTCGAGAAGGAGGAGTACGCGGATCTCGCCTCCGGCAAGCAGTTCCTGGAGCCGGACGACTACTTCACCCAGTGGGTGCCGCGAAACTACCGCTTCCGGGCCGGCGACACGGCGGGGGCGGGGCAGATCCGGATCGAGTCCCGCCTGGGCGTCTACTACCAGATGAAGCACAAGGACTTCGTCCAGAAGTTCCGCCGGCTGCTCGAGGAGCTCAAGCGCCACGAGCACGGCCACCGGCGCCTCGACAGCCCGGAGATCCGCATCGTCGTCTGCTACTCGGTGGCCGGCGGCACCGGCTCCGGCGCCCACCTTCCGATCTCCTACATGCTGCGCGACCAGGCGAGCGAGCTGGGCAAGCCGTCGATCATCGGCGTCGCCGTCCTGCCGGCGGTGTTCGAGGACCTCACCGGGGTCAACAAGGACGGCACCTTCGCCAACGGCTACGCCGCCCTCAAGGAGACCGAGCACCTGATGAAGCTGGGGGCGCCGGACTCGCGCTTCTTCCCCGAGGACGGCATCGAGTTCCACTACGACCCCAGCCAGTCGGCCCACCGGCGGGTGCGCACACGCCCGTTCGAGTTCCTCTACGTGGTCGACAAGCCGGAGTCGTTCACCGTCGAGGACCCGGTCCAGGCGGCGGCCGACGGGTTGTATCTCCAGTTCTTCTCGCCGCTCTACGGTCGCCAGGCGTCCGACTACGACAACTACACCCAGCACCAGCGCTTCCTGGTGCCCCACGACTTCGAGGCCAAGGGCATCCCGGGGTTCAGCTCGTTCTACGGCTCCTACGGCGCCGCCGTGCTGCTCGTTCCCGTCGACGGCCTGGTCGACTACTGCTCCCAGGCGGCGTCGCTCGCCCTGATGCGGGCGAGCTTCCTGCGCTCGATCCCGGGCGACCCGGTCTACACCACCCTGCGCAGCAACCGCGAGCCGTTCCACGAGGTCACCCTCGGTGAGGAGAAGAACGAGAAGCCGATCCGCGAGGCGGACTTCCGCAAGAAGGAGCCCGACCAGCGCCGCATCCTGATCGACCGCCTGTACATGAAGCGGGTCCGGCTGCTCGCCGCCTGCGAGCTGACGGAAGGCGAGTCGAAGCGCTATCTCGCGCTCTTCCGCCACGGCCAGATGCCGGGCGAGGCGCCCACCCGCGACGGCGGCGTCGAGCACCGCAAGGAGCTCGAGCAGGCCGAGGCCAAGCGGGTCCTCGACAGCGGCATGGCCTACTCGATCGCCTCCATGGTCCTGCCGGCGATCACCGGCGCCCGTCCGAGCGAGCCGGCCGGCCTCCTGGTGGCGGCCCAACGCGCCATCGACGAGCATGCCCAGAGCTCCCGCTCCGCGATTGCGGGCAAGATCACCGTCGGCGAGCTGAAGGTGCGGGCCGGCGGCTGGGTCGACGACTTCAAGCGCGTCGGCCGGCGGATCCTGCGCGACGGCTACAGCGTGGGCACCGCGCGCTACCCGGGCCTCGACACCCTGGTCGGCCTCGACTTCCTGCGCGAGGACGCCGCCGAGGTCGACCTGGCCGCCAAGCGCTACGCGGTGCTCTCGATCCTCGACCGGGTGGACTGGGAGGTCCGGGCCCCCGAGCCACCGGGCGACGACGCGCTCGAGGAGCTCGAGGACGGCAAGAAGGTGGACCAGAAGAGCGCGCCGGAGGTGGTCGACACCTTGGAGCAGTGGGCCATCCAGCGGGCGATGGCCCTGGTGACCCGGGACTTCACCGACGCCCTGGTCGACCTGAAGGACAACCTGCAGAAGTTCGCCGCCGTCCAACGGGTGCTCGAGCAGGGGTTCGACGACCTGGAGCGCGAGCGGGTCAAGCGGCTGGAGACCCTGCGCCAGAAGGGCGACTCCTCGGCCAACCAGTACGAGCTCGACGCCGAAGCGCTCCAGATCGAGGACGGCCGCCGGCTGTGGGACTTCTACTACGAGGACCGGATCGCCGACCTGCCGGAGCTGTCCCTCGCCGACCGTCAGGTCCAGCGGTTGCTCTCCGACAGCGTCACGGATCTCTCGGTCCGCGGTCGCGGAGCCAGCACCACGGCGACTCTGGACAAGCTGTTCACCGACCTGCGCCAGCACGCCCAGGCGTACCTCGCCGGCTTCATCGGCGGCGACCCCCACTCGCCGGACCGCGAGCGCCGCGAGGGCCTGACCCTCTCCGACGCCCTGGAGCTCGAGGTCGTCTACCGGGCCCTGTGCCGGAGCAACACCGAGCGGGTGGAGACGGAAGGCCACAAGGCGATCCGCGACCTGGTCGCCGAGTACCGCCACCTGCCGCCCGACGAGCAGATCAACCTCCAGGAGACCCAGCACAAGGACTACCTGCGCGACAAGATCAAGCGGGTGGTCAAGGAGAAGGCGTCGCTGCTGTGCGTCTACGGGGAGTCGAAGGACCAGCACGGCGGCGTCCGGCCGGACCAGATCTTCCTGGCGGCGATCGACGAGAACTTCAAGAACGGCACCATCGCCCAGGCCATCCGGTCGGCCGACTCCACCCTGGACTGGGTGACCAGCGGCTGGCACAACCCGAAGGAGATCATCTTCTACCGGGCCGTGCTCAACGTGCCGCTCTACGTCTTCGGCCGGATGGACGAGATGCGCGACGAGTACCACCGGTTCCGCAACCTGGCCCGGCGGCCCAAGGTGCTCCACATCGACCAGAACTGGGAGACCGCCCTTCCCGACCTGGACCCGAACAGCGCCCAGGAGGCCCACCGCCAGAACCTCCTGCGCAACCACGTGATCAACTTCGCCACCCTGCTGACCACGGGTCCGAACGGCCAGGCCGGCCCGGGCTTCATCGTGCGCGAAGACAACGAATACCTCCTGGTAGACCCGTCCGACCGGGACGGCGACGGCGCCGAGCCCTGGGCGCGGCGCAAGGCCGATCTCGGGCGGACCCTGGCGGACGCCATCGAACGGCTGCCGGAGGTGCTCGACGCCGAGAAGGTCAAGTACCTGAGCTACCAGCAGATGCTCCACGCGGTCCGCGACGGGCTGGCGCCGGGCGTGCTCGCCCGCGTGACCCAGCTCCCCTTCCAGTGGCGCCGCAGCCGGGACGAGCTCCAGACGGAGTACGGCTCGAACCCCAGCGCCGAGCAGGCCGAGCGGCTCAAGGACTACACCGACGCCTACGGCCGCCTGCAGGAGGCGCTGGCTATGCTCCTGGGCAAGCTGCGCAACCGGCGGGTCGAGCAGAAGACCCTCGGCGAAGCTCCCGGCGGCCGCCTGGCCGGCCTCGAGCCGGAGGAGGCGCGCACGGCCCTCGACCAGAGCCTCGAGATCCTCGAGACGTTCTGCGAGACCTGGAACGCCATGGAGCACCCGGACGGCGCCGCGCGCGTCTCCAAGAGCTTCAGCGAGCTGTTCCGGCCACTGCCCCCGAAGGAGCTGGACGAGACCCTGACGCGCCTGAGCGACCTCCAGACCGGAGACTGACCTTGAGCCAGGTCTACCCAGCGCCCACCATCGTCCTCGGTGTCGGGCGCTTCGGTCTCGCGGTCCTCGAGCACCTCGGCGAGGACTGGATGGGGCTGGCCCTCTCCGGCGCCGACGAGACGCTCGCCAACCTGCGGCTGATCGCGGCGTTGCCGGACGGGGACCGGGAGGCCGCCGGAGGCGGGGAGGACCGGGCCCATCGCGCCGCCGACACCTGGCGCAGCCGCGAGATCCGCGCCGGCCGCATCGCTCGCGAGCTCGGCGAGGGCGACCTGCCGTCGCGCGCGCTCGACTTCGTGCTGCTGCGCTCCCTCGGCCTGGTGCGCTACCGGGACGGTGCCTACGAGGTCGGCATCCCGCGGGACGGCGGCGCCATCGAGGTCGACGATCCCGCCCCCCCGGGACAGGCCGGCCGGCGCCCGGTGCGCACCATCCGCCGCAGGCGGTACTTCCATTGGATCGCCCTCAGCCCGGATCCGATCGTGGCCGCTGAGCGGCTGCGGCAGGCGACCGAGCGCTACAAGGACCTCGACCTGTTCCTCACGCCGCTGGTCAACCGGGTTCGCCAGGGCCACAGCCCGCGGGCCTTGCTGGCCACCATCAGCCGCTGCTTCGCCCTGCTCGAGAGCCGCGACCCGACACCGTGGCCCTGGCTTCGTGAGGCGCTTGAGACGACCGTCCGCCGAGACGGGTCCGCACCGGACGCCCTGCCCGTCGAGCTGGACCTGGGCGCAACGCTCCGCGACCAGCGGGCCGCGCTCCGCGAAACCGAGGGATACCTGGGCGGCGTGCCGACGCCGCTGCCGGCCTGGAAGCCGTGGCTCGCCGAAGACCCCGGGGCAGACGGCGAGCCGGCGGTGCTCGAGGTCCGGCTGCCGCGGCCCTTCGATCCCCGGGCCTCCGACGTCGAGATGCCTCTCGACCCGGTGGACCTGCTCGCCCGCGACTGGGAGGTCACCGGCTGGGCGGCGGACGACGAGGGCGCCGGCGCGGTGAGCTTCCTGCCGGTGCGCACGACGCCGTGGAGGCTCGGCCTGTTCGACCACGACTCGCGCCGCGAGCGCCCGGGCGTGCGGCGGCGCTTCGAAGCGCGGCTCGAGGAGCTGGGTCGCAACGCCCGGCAGGGCCTGCTCCGGCTCTGGGTCGACCTGCAGCGGGTCCGGGTATCGGAGACGATCGACGGCGTGGTCCTCCAGGGCCGCATGCGGGACCACCTGGCGGACGGCCTCCAGCAGTCGCTCGAGCTGATCGGCGAGCTGCTGGTACGGCCGCTCGCGGACGGCCCGGCGGTGGACGAGACCCCGGACGGGCCGGAGGAGGACGGGGCGGAGCCGTGCACCGCCGACGACACCCTGCCCCGCCGTCCCCGGGCGCAGGTGGAGCGCGAGCTCTCCGACCTCCCGAGCCGCTTCCTGTCCGGCCTGGTGGTCGACCAGAGCGCCTCCGCGGACCCGGTCATGCGCCTGTTGACCGATCGGCTCGGTGAGCTCGGTCTCGCGGAGGCCGACGACGCGGAGGACCTCCGCCACCCGCTGTTGACGACCATCCGCCTCCAGCCCGCGGACGGTGACGAGAGCGAGGACGCCACGACCGGTCCCGAGCATCCACCGGGTGGGCTGCGCGAGTTGCGCCGCCACCTCAACCACCAGGTCCGCCGGCTCCTCGACGTACGCCTGCTGGCCCGCTACCGTCAACACCCCACGCGCCGTCCACCCCGGCTCACCGTGTTCGTCGTCGGCGACATGAGCGAGCCCTTCGTCCGCGCCTCGATGCGGCCGATCCTGCGCGACGTCCACGCCGAGCTGCTGCGGGCGTTCACACCGATCTTCCAGAGCTTCCGCCAGGGCTTCGACCGATCCCTGTGCATCACACCGATCCTCTGGATGCCCCACCCCGCGGACCCGTTCAAGGGAGCGCCGTCGGCAGCGAGCCGCTGCGAGGAGGCGGCGATCATCGACAGCATCCACGGCATCCGCAACTGGGTCGAATGCGTGCTCCCCCCGGGGCGCCGGTTCATCCCCCAGATCTTCGTCAACAGCCGGATCACCGACGTCGCCGTGCTCGATCTGCGGGAAGCCGTGCGGCAGACCCGCGACTTCCTGTCGCTCCAGGCGCGCAACGACCTCGCCGCGGACCAGTGGCTCCGGCGGGTCGCCTCCGGCTCCGGGCAGAGCGACCTGTTCTCCTCGTTCTCTTGCTATGAGATCGATTTCCCCGCGCTCCGCTGCCGCGAGTATCTCTCCGGGTTCCTGGCGCGCGAGCTCCTGGACCAGGTCAAAGGCCGGCCGGCAGCACCGGTCGACGAATGGGCCGAGGGCCGCGACGAGCAAGAGCACCGCGAGCGCCTGCAGCCCTTCGCACCTAAGACGCTCGGCAGCCTGGTCGGCCCGATCAAGGAGAAGCTCGCCCCCATCATCCGACAGGCGGCCGGGGCGCTGCGCCGCGAGGTCGAGGGCCGCGGCGCGAATCTGAGCATCGACACCCCTGGCACCGAGATCATGGAGCGCTTCGACGATGCCTTTCTGCTCGGCCTCCGGCGCCAGCTCGGCGCGACCTGGCAGCAACTGACCGGCCGCACCGGCGAGGTCGACGAGGCGGTCGACCGGCTCCGCTCGCGGACCTCCGAGGAGCTCGCCCGCAAGCTCGTCCGCCTACGCCAGGCCGGGGACCGCCTGGTCGAGGAGGACCTGGGCGAGGGGGGCCTGCTGCGCGCCCTCGCCGGCTTCGGCCGTACCCGCCGCTGGATGAGCGAGCAGTTGCAGGAGCGGGAGACCGAGCGGCGGGAGAAGGAGGCGCTGGCGACCCGGCACTCGATTCCCCATACCGGTGTGCTCGACGACCTCCGCGGCCGGATTCACCACACCGCCGGGCGCAAGCCGGACGCTTCCCCGGTCCGGCTCGGCCTGTTTCTGTGGCTCGCCCTGGCGGCGATTCTCGGCACACCCCTCGCCCACGCCGTCGCTTACCTGCGCGACCTCCACCTCCATCCCGGCCTCCTGGAGGCGCTGCTCGGCCCGCTCGCGCCGGTCACCGGTGGGCTGGTGCTGTTCATCCCGTGCTGGTGGCTCGTCCGCCGCTTCCTCGTCCGCCGCACCCGTGCGGTCCGGCAGGCCATCGACGACATGGCAGAGGGGGTCGAGCGGCTGGTCCAGGGCGTGTCCGGCTCCCTCTCGGGCCAGGCGCCGTCGATCCGGTCGTTCCTCGAAAGCCGGCTGGAGCTCACCGGCGCGGTCGCCACCCGGGCGTTCTCGGCCCGCCTGTTCGAGCGCTCGGTCGCCGACGCCCACCTGGCCGATCGGCTGGTGCGCAGCGTCGACGTCCAGGCGCGCGTGCTGGAGCGTCGGGCCGAAGACCTCGGCGTACGCTCCGCCATGGGCCAGAGCCGCCACGAAGAGAACCTCGACGGCCTCCTCGAAGGCCACGGCAACGACCGGCGGGAACGCCTGATCTCGCCCAACGAGCTGCGCCTCTACTACGCCCGCGAGGTGCGGGACGAGAGCGACCTGCGAGCCCGCACCCACGGCTTCATCTCCGCGGTCGGAGGGCTCGAGCACTGGCGCCTCCAGGCCGCGTTCGGCGACACGGAGCGGGTGCTCAACCACTGCCGGAAGGTCTTCGCGCCGCTGGTCGACGAGCCGGTGGCGAGCCAGGGCCTGTTCGCCGACGAGCTCGGACGCCGGCTGGTCGAGTTCGTCGGCCGGTACTACTCGAACATCGGCTTCGGCGCGGAGTTTCGCGGCTTCGAGGGTCTCGACCCGGACGGCGTCGACGTGACCGCCGACGCCAGCCTGGTGCTCCACGAGGAGCTCGGCCGGGTGTTCGAAGCGGTCCGCGGCAGCGCCCGTCCCGACATCCCGACGACGCGGACCATGGACGTGCACCCGGCACAGATCCGCCCCAACGCCGTCTACATGCTCTCCCTGGTCCAGGGGATCCGGGTCTACAGCGTGCGCAACCTCCGCCGCTTCGAGTCCTTCCACGATCGGGTTCAGATGCCGGACGACCGGGCCTTCCCGCTCACCCAGGAGACCCGCGAGGACCGGCCGACCCAGCCGGTCAACCCGCTGTCGGGCTTCGAGCAGGTCGCCCGGGAGAGAAGCCTCGGCGGAGTCCGGAGCGGCCGGACGGCGCCCCCCGAAGGAGACGAGCCATGAGCAGCACCGGCGTGCTCGACCTGCTCCGCGCCCTCGCCCGCGCGCCCGGTGCCTTCTTCTGGGCCGCCCTGGCGTGGACGCTCGACCGGCTGCGCCACCTGGACCCGCTCCACGCCGGACTGGTGGCGCTCCTGCTGGTCCTGGTCGCCGCGGGCCTCGCCTGGCTCCTCCAGCGGCGTCTCCGCGAGGCGATCGAGCGCGCCGTGGACCAGACGCCGGCGACGGGAGAGCCGGCCACCCTCCGGTTCCGACAGCTGGCCTGGCTCGAGCTCTCCCACAGCCCGATCCTGCTGCCATTCAAGCCGATCCAGCTCTTGGTCCGCTGCGTGCGGGCCCTCGGTCGCGGCATCGTGTGGCTCTGGCGAGCGATCTTTCGCCGCGGTCGCTCCGCCGCGGCGGACCCGAGCGGCGACACCCCCCTGCCCCCTCGGCTGGTGGCCACCCTCGGACCGAGCCTGCTGGCGGCGGCGGTGGTCACGGCGGGACTCTACGGGCTCGCCCTGGCGACCGATCCGCTCCTCGCCGCCCGCTGGCAGCTATCGGAGGGGCTCTCGGCCTGGCAGTTCCTGGCCTTCGGTCACCGCCCCGAGCTCGCCTGGTACCTGCCGCTCGAGCGGTTTCCCCACCTCGCGGCGCTCCTCGCCCTGCTCTTCTGGCTGGCGGTCTGGTCGCTCACCGCGACGGTGGTGCGCCTGGTCCGCTGGCAGCCGCTCGCGAGCAACCTCCACGCGCGCCGCGACGACCCGGAAACCCTCCCCTTCTGGCGCCTGTGGGCGGGAGCCCGCGACCTCTGGCGGCCCGCCGCCCCCTACCTCGCGTGGGCCCGGTGGCCGGTGCTGACCGCCGTCCCCCTGCTGGCGTGGGCCTGGCTCTCCCTCGCCGGCGACCCGTACCGGTTGCCGCCCGGCGCGTTCGCCGTCGCCGTCGTGCTCTGGACCGGCTGGGGTCTCCACCTCGTGCTCCGCGGCGTCGACCGGGGCGAGGCGCCGGCCGGCGACGAGCGGCAGGAGCGGGAGCGGCCACCGGGCTGGGAGGACGTCCTCGCCCTGCTCGAGAGCCGGTATCAGGTCGTCGCTCCCGATCCGTTCCCCCGGCACCCCGCGCTGCCGCTCGACCAGCCAGCCGGAAAGGCGGGCGGCGACGGCCTGCTCTCGCCGCTGGTGGGAGAGCTTCTCGGATGGGCGATCGGCGAGGTCCCCGGCACCGAGACGGGCACCGAGAGGCCGGCCGGGGAGACGGCGGGAGCAGCAGGCGGCACGGCACGCCTCACGCGCATGCAGCGCGAGGTGCTCGAGGTGCTGGCGCTCCAGGGGTACGTCCACGTCGACCCGCCCGCCGCCGGCGACCAGCTCGCCCTCGGCCGCCCCGAGCAGGAGGCGCTCCAGGACCGGAGCGGCCTGCGATCGCGCAACCAGGTCGTGCTGGCGCCCGAGGGCTCCGGCAAGACCACCCTGGCCCTGCTGGCGGTCGCCAACCACGCCCTGGTCCACACCCGGTCCAGCCTGGTGGTGACCTCGACCCCGGAGCGGGCCGGGCGACTGTACGAGCAGTTCCGCAACGCGGTCGAGCCCTCGACCCTGCGCTGGAACCTCCGCCTGCGGCATCCCGGGTCCGACCTGATGACCGACCTCAGCCGGGGCATCCTCCCCGACGTCGTGGTCACCGACCTGCACGACCTGGTGGTCACCCTGCTCGACCGGACCGACGCATTCGCCGGATTCCTGCGCATCGTCGGGTTGATCGTGGTCGACGACGTGGAGTCCTTCGCCGGGGCGCCGGAGGTGCACGCCCAGCTCGCCTTCCGCCGGCTGATCCTGCGCCTCGACGAGCTCACCGGCACCGAGGAGCTCGGCGGCCGCGACCTGGCGTCGCCCCAGGTGCTGATCCTCGGCACCGAATCGATGGACGAAACCTCCGAGTGGGCACAGAGTCTCTGCGGTGTCGATGCCGTCCTCCGCCCCTACGGCCGGGAGCTCGACGCCGCGGCGGACGGCGCCGGCACGACCGACGGCGCTGACCTGGCGTCGCCGGCCCGGCACTGCGTGCACCGGCTGCGCGACTTCCGGACCGCCACCGGCGAGCTCCTGGCGCTGGACGACCTGGTCGCGGCCTGCGAGCAGGTCGGGGTGCCGTGGCACTACCGCTCGTGCGGCGACGGGCGCCGGGATCGGGGCCGCGGCCCCCTCCTGCTCGCGGAGGAGCCGCGCCACGCCGTCGACTCTCCCGCTGAAGCGTGCGTCCTCGTGCTCCAAGGCACCTGGAGCGAGGTCCGGCGCGAGCGCCGGCGGCTCGTCCGCGCCGGCCTCGATTTCGCCGCGCGGCGGCGCCTCCCGGACGCCCCTGACGCGCCGGAGCCGATCGGCGTGGTCACGCTCGCCGAGCCCGAGCTGGAGATGGCGTTCACCCAGATCGACCGGCGCTTCGCCCTCGCACCGGTCCTCCAGTCGCTCCCGCGACCGGTCCTGCGCCCGCCGACCGGCTGTGCGGTCCGGCCCCATCTCGCGGCCGAGCTCACGCAACATTGGACCGAGGTCGGCGACCTGGTCGAGGTCTTCGGCGCACCGAGCTCTCGGATCTTGAAGCGGCTCGGCGGCGAGCACCTGCTTCTCGCGGAGGAGCGCCGCGACGTGGATCCGAAGGCCGACCGCTACGTACGGAGGGTCTACGTCCAGGCTCTGTCCCGAGCGATCGAGTCGCCTTCGGACGGCCCCGCGAGCCCCGTCGCCGAAGCGATCCTGCCCCCCAAGGTCGGACAGGTGGCGATGGTCTCGCCGGACGCCGTCGAGATCCGGGACCGGACGAGCCTCGCCGTGCTCGGGCGCACGGACGCACCCTCGGCCGACATCCTCTATTACCCAGGCCGGATCTTCGAAGACGCGCGGGGCCGCTTCGTCGTCGTGGGCCGGAGCGACGAGGAGACAGACGCGGCCTCGGAAGAGCGCGCCGCCCACTCCCAGGCCGCCATCCTGGTCGAGCCGTACCTGGGGGACTCGATCTCGAGCCCCCGCCGCAGGCTGAGCGTCGCCGTCCTGGAGGGCGAGGAACCCGAGGACCTGCGCCAGGCCGCGGGCGGCGCCCTCTTCTCGCCGGAGCGAACCCTGTTCGGTCGGTATCCGGTCAGCATCGCCCTGGAGGCGGTTCGAATCACCGTCGATCACGCCGCCACCTATCGCCTCGGGCCGGCCCACTGCGAGGTGCGGCAGCGGAGCATGGTCGACTCCGACACCCGGGGCCGGGTCGGCAGCGTACCGCTCGAGACCGTCGCCCTCGCCATCCTGCCCAACCCGGAGCCTGACGAAGAGGAAGACCACAACCTTCCGGCCGGCGACGGGACCGATCCGGCGCCCGCCCTCGACCTGGCCGGCGCGCGCGTCCTGGCCGCCACCATGCGCGCCGTGCTGCCGTCGCTCTACCGCGGCGGAGCCGAGAGCGTCGGCGTGGCGCTCCACCTGAACCCTGCGATGAACTCGGCGGCGACCCTCCGGGGGGCCCAGGACGCCCACCAAGCGGGCCAAGCGGACGAAGCGGACGGACCGGTCCAGGCGGAGGACGTCGCCGCGGCCCACGAAGCTCCCGGGCTCGGCCCGAACCGCGTGCTCGGACCGGCCGAGGGGATCTACCTGTTCGACGTCGATTCCGGCGGCAACGGAGCGGCGCGCGCCATCTACCGGGACGGCCTCGACCTGCTGCTCCGGCTCTGCCGCCTGACCCTGGAGCGCGTTCTCCCGCTCACCCGGCTGCGGGCCCTCCACGACGAGTGGGGCACGCGGGCGGAGGTGCTGGCCGAGGCGAGGCGCGACCCGTCCGAGCAAGAGGGCATCGAGGCGACCGCCGAGCGGCGCCGGCTGGAAGACCAGGCGCTCCGCAAGTCCGTCCTGGCCTGGCTCGACAGCCGCCTCCAGCCGGAAGGTGGCGCCGAGTCCCAGCAAGAGCTCGAGCGGTACTTCAAGAGCGGCAGCGAGGAGAGTGGGCAACTGGTCGACCTGGGGCGCTGCTGGTACAGCGAGGACGGCGCCGCCACCGACCTCGTCTGGGTCAAGCACCGGTGGCACCGGCCAGCAGAAGGGGAGGCGATGCTCGACGTCGCCTTCGACCGCAAGACGGTCGCGCGCACCCGCGGCCTGATCGGAGCCGAAGTCTCGGAGCGGGGGGCCGAGCTCGACCGGTTGATCACCGGCGATCCGGACAACGCGCTCAGCGGCGCGGCCTTCCGTGGTCAGCCGTCGCCCGCTCTGGTGCGCGAGCCGGGAGGCTCGGAGGCCCGGAAAGCCTCCGCCGATGCCGGAGCTCCCGTCTTCACCGACCTCCAGCTCCGGCTCTGGGCGCTCGCGGTCGACGCCCGACCCGCGCTCAGGAAGCTCGCAGAGCGCCTGGCCGACGCGGCATCGAAGAGCGCCTCCGCCGCCGACCGGGCGACCTACCTCTGCCGCTTCGTCCAGGGCATCCCCAATGCGGACCGGCGGGAAGGAGACACCGGGCTCCCCCGGCCGGCTCCTCCGGTCTGGACGCTGCTCGAGCGCCTCGGCAACGGCGCCAGCCAGGCCCTGCTGCTCGCGGTCCTGCTCGATATCGAGGGCCTGCCGGCGGGGGTCTTCGCGTCGGCGAAGGAGGGCCGGGTGCTCGGGGCCGTGCCGGTCGGCGACGTCTCCGAGCTCCCACTCTACGGCGAGCTTCCGCCCCGGAAGTCGAGGGCGGGCGAGGAACCGGCCCGCTTCGCTCCGGTCGACACCGCCCACTACGGCGAGCCCGAGGACACCGTCCTCCGCGAGCCCGAGAGCTGGGTCTTCGTGCCCTTGCCCGCCCTGCCCGTGCTGGCCGAGGCGCCGAGCGGCCGGAATCCCTCCACCCCCCGGGAACCCGCCGCGGAGGCGGCTCCGGCGCCCGAGGCAGAGCCTCCCGCGGGCGCCGACGCCGACCCGGAAGGAGACAACGATGCCTGACGCCTCGCCACCGCCGGAGGCGCCCCGGGGCACTGGCCGCGCCGCCCTCCTCCGGCCCGTCGTCGGCCTGCTGCTCGGCGCCGCCCTGCTCCTGGGGGCCGCCTACCTGCTCCAGAGCGACGGCCCGCGGACCCTCCCCTTCCCCACCGTCGATCCCGGCGCCCCCTTCCCCGAGCTGGCCCCCGCCGGCGGCGAGGGGACGGGAGGCTCCCCCTCGTCCGCCCCTTCGAAGCGCCCGCCCAGCCGCTTCGAGCAGGCCCTTCAGCGCGCGGCGCGGCCCGCCCCCGATCCGTCGGCGGCGGCGAGCTCGCAAGGTGAGCCCACCGAGCTGCCGGCCGGACGCGCCGTCCCGCTCGGCGGCATCCTGGTCAGCGAGATCCCCGCCGACCAGACCGCCTGGCGCTGGGCCCTCGACGGCGACGCCACCCTCATCCTCCACGCACCGGGCGGCGGGCGTCCGGACGCACTGATCCTGGCCGAGCCGTTCGGTCCGAAGATGGTGGACCGGCCCAGCGTGGAGCTCCACCGGTTCCACGTCACCGCCGATCCGCTCGGCCCCGGCGGCTCACCGCTCCTCGGGACGTTCTTCGAGCAGATGTCGCGCAAGGCGGCGGCCGAGGGGCGGACGGAGCGGCGCGCCCACCTCCTGGCCCGGGCCCGCGCCGCGCAGATTCTCGCCACGCGGACCCTCGGTCGCGGGCTCGGCTTCCTGCCGTCCGAGGAAGGCGCCACCGGAACCCGCTGGGTCGGCCGGACCGAGCGGGGCGTCGTCCTCCGCCTCGGCCGGACGGACGGCACCTGGGCCGGGCAGACGCCACTACCGGACGAGGTCGCAACCGCGGCAAGGGAGATGCTCGCCGGTCGCCCCGTCCCTGAGGCGCTGGACGGAACCGCCGAGACACCGGCGCTCGCCGCGGTTCCGGCATATCTCCTCACCGGCAGCGCTGCCACCCACAACGAGCGCTTCGGAGTCCACCTGGCCATCCTCTGCGCCACCAGCCCCGAGTGCCCCGTCGCCGAAGAGCTCGCCGATCTCCTGCGCTCGATCGACACCATCGGGCCCGACCACGCCCGGCGCCTACGCGATGGCTTCCACGCGCCGTTCGACGACCTCGCGCGGACGGCCGGAATCGACCTGTCCGGACCGGCCGAGCCGGCGGCAGTGGCAACCGCGCTTCGGAGCTCCAAGGAACCCGGTGGTAGATAATCGGTTGACTTGTTGGGGAGGTGCCGATGCAAGGACGTGCCAAGATTCTCGCGGTCTGCCTGGTCCAGATCACACTTCTCGCCGCGTGCACCGCCGCGCCGGCTCCCCGGCCTGTGCCGGTGCCGCGGCCCGCGCCCGCGGCACCGGCCCACCAGCTCTCGGACACGCTCCACTGGATGCGCGATTCGGCCGAGTACCGGGCGCTCGTCTACCAGACCTACAAGGCGGCCACCGACCGGGTCAACGAGTTGGCCGCCGGACGGCAACCGTTCACCTGGGCGGTGGCGATCGACTCGGACGAGACCATCCTGGACAACACGCCCTACTACAAGGAGCGCCAGCTCCAGGGGCTGGGGTACTCCCAGGACTCCTGGTACGCCTGGGTGGCGAGCAAGTCGGCCCCCACCCTGCCGGGGGCCGTCGAGTTCCTGGAGGCGGTGCGTGGCCTGGGGGGCCGGATCGTGGTGGTGACCAACCGGGATCAGGTGCTCTGCCTGGCGACCGAGGACAACCTGACCGCCCAGCGGGTGCCGTTCGACGCCGTGCTCTGCCGGCCGGACAAGCCGCCCCAGGAGAAGCAAGACCGCTGGCGGGCGGTCCAGCAGGGGACGGCGGTCAAGTACCTGCCGCCGCTCGAAATCGTCCTGTGGGTAGGCGACAGCATCGGCGACTTCCCCGGTGCCACCCAGGAGATGCGCAACGCCTCCCCGGGGTACTTCCAGAAGTTCGGCGATCGCTGGTTCATCCTGCCCAACCCGGCATACGGCTCCTGGCAGAGCAATCCCGAGGAGTGATCGTCCGGACGGGGCGACGGCTCAGGCCACGCCATTGGCGCGGCGGATCCGCGCCTCGGCCTCGATCTGGCGCAGCACCCCCTCGAGCTCCGAACCGGAGACGGGCGGGCTGATGGCGTAGCCCTGGAGCAGGTGGCAACCCTGCTCTTCGAGGAACTGCCGTTGGAGGTCGGTCTCCACCCCCTCCCCCACCACGGTCAGCCCGAGGTCCTTGCCGAGGGTGATGACGGCGCGGGTGATGTCCGCCGCCTGGGGCGTCGTCCCCAGGTCGTGGACGAACGCCCGGTCGATCTTGAGAACGTCGACCGGCAACTGCCGCAAGTAGCTGAGGGAGGAGTAGCCGGTACCGAAGTCGTCCAGGCTGATGCCCACACCCACCCGGTCGAGCACCTGCAGCACGTCGCGGCTCGCACCGTCGATCTGCACGGCCGCCGCCTCGGTGATCTCGATCTCCAGGTCCTTGGGCTCCAGGTCCGCCCGCTGGACCATCCGGCGGATCTCGCCCGCAAGATCCGGCCGGCGGAGGTTGCGGGGAGTGATGTTGACCGCCACGCGCAGGTCGTCGTAGCCCCAGCCCCGGCAAACTTTGAGCTGAGCGAGAGCGGTCTCGAGCGCCCACAGGTCCAGGCGCTCGGAGAGGCCGGCAAGCTCCAGCGCGGAGAAGAAATGGGCAGGCTCGAGCAGACCCCGGTCCGGATGCTGCCAGCGAGACAGGGCCTCGACCCGCACGACCCGGCCGGTCCTCGCGTCGAGGATCGGCTGGTAGTAAAGCACCAGCTCCGAGCGCTCGAACGCCCGGCGGAGCTCCCCTTCGAGCGCAAACCCTTCCGCCGCGACCTTGCTCATGGCCGCCTCCCAGGCGACGATCCGCCCGCCCATGGGTGCCGCCGCCAGCGCTGCCACGGCATTGGACAGCAGGGCCTCCGGGTTCCGGGCATCGTCCGGGTAGACGCTCAGTCCGACGTTGGCCACCACCGTCAGGTCCCGGTCATCGATCGGCACCGGCTCACGAAGCACCTCGAGAACCCGCGTCGCCAGGGCGCGGGCCTGCTGTGGCCGCGCCACGGCCGCGAGGATCGCGAACTCATCGCCCCCCAGGCGCGCCACCCCCCGGTCGGAGCCCACCGCGCCGAGCAGGCGCTCGCCGACCTTGCGCAGAAGGAGGTCGCCGACCCGGTGCCCCAGGGACTCGTTGACCCACTTGAAGCCGTACAGGTCGACGGCCAGCACCGCCACGCACCCGTGCAGCTCCAGCGCCCGCTCGACGAACTGGCGAAGCTCGGCCAGGAAGAGATGACGGTTGGGCAGGCCGGTGAGTGGGTCGTGGCTGGCGAGGAACTCGATCCGCTCGGTGGCGAGCTCCAGGCGGGATCGCTCTTCTTCGAGCAGCCACGCCACCATCCCCATGCCGATCAGGGCGAGGAGCACCAGGTCCAGGTAGCCGAAGACCCCGATGTAGCTGGCGGAGGCACCCGCGACGAGCTGGTACACCGTGTGGGCGCTGTAGTGGAGCTGCTCGACACCGTAGGCGACCAGCCCGATCGACAGGACCCACGGGCCGACGCCGCCCGGGCGCCGGCGCATCCACCAGATGCCCCCGCCGGCGGCGACGAAGGCGAGCCCCGCGATCAGGCTGCGCAGACCGACCCGCAGCACCATGCGGTCCGATCCCGCGCCTGCATCGTGAGCGAAGAGGAACACCGACGCCACGGCCAGCGCCGTCAGGACGAGGACGATGCGCCGGGCCCGGGCCCTGCCGACCTGCTTGCCGGAGGCGATCTCGTAGGTCCCGAAGAGCATCCAGGCGACGCTCAGGTACCCGGCGGTGACGCTGACCAGGGAGAGCACGGTCCGCAGCCAGTGGAACGGCCCCAGCGCCCGGACGAGGACCAGGGTGAGACCGGCAGAAAACAGGTAGACGGCCAGGGCCCACCAGCTCCACGACCACTTGGCCAGGTAATCGTGGTGGTAGCGGCCGTGGTAGGAGTACAGGATGGCCCCCAGGGCCACGGCGACCACGCCCTGACCGAGAAAGGCAGCCAACGTCTGAGTCAGCAGGGAACCGTCCATCGCATCGCTTCGGGCTGCCGCCCGCATCGCTCCGTCGAGACCTACACTCTACGCTACTTTTCGTCCTCCAACAGGCTCGGGACCCGCCTGGCGGTGAGGGCGGTGGTATCGTCGCGATCCGGCGCCGAATCCCGCGGCCCGGCGGACGGACGACGGATGCAAGAGATCAGAGAGCGCGCCGGCCGAGGTGTTCGGGCCGCCAGGGCCGGCCTCCTGACCAATGCCGCCCTGGCGATGGTCAAGCTGCTCGCCGGCCTCGCCGGCAACTCCTACGCCCTCGTGGCCGACGCCGTCGAGTCGACGGCCGACGTCATCTCCTCGCTCATCGTCTGGGGCGGACTCCGGCTGTCGGTGCGCTCGGCCGACGATCAGTTCCCGTTCGGCTATGGCAAGGCGGAGCCGATGGCAGCCGCGGCGGTCGGCCTGATGTTGTTCGGCGCCGCCGCCGCCATCGCGACCGAAGCGGTGCGCGAGATCTTCACCCCGCACCACGTCCCCGAACCGTTCACCCTGGTCGTCCTGGTCGCGGTCGTGGCGGTCAAGGAGCTCCTCGCCCGGCGGGTCTTCCAGGTCGGCCAGGAGGTGGAGAGCACCGCGGTGCTCGGCGACGCCTGGCACCATCGAAGCGACGCGCTCACCTCGGCGGCCGCCGGGATCGGCATCAGCGTCGCCCTTTTGGGCGGTCCCCGGTGGGCCGCCGCCGACGACTGGGCGGCCCTGGCGGCGTCCGCCGTGATCGTGTTCAACGGTATCGGCATCCTGCGCACGGCGGTCCTCGACCTCATGGACCGGACCCCGGCCGAGCCGGTGATCGAAGAGATCGCCCAGGCGGCCCGAAGCGTGCGGGAGGTCGAGCTGATCGAGACCCTCAAGGTGCGCAAGGCGGGCCTGGCGGTGTTCGTCGACATCCATGTCGAGGCGGACCCGAACATGTCGCTACGCGACGCCCACGTGGTCTCCGGCAAGGTCAAGACCGCGATCCGGCGCGCCGTGCCCGTGGTCCAGGGGGTCCTGGTGCACATGGAGCCCCACGAGCCGGAGGAGTCCGGTTAGCCGCTACTTGTCGTTGTCGAGGCTCTCGAAGATCGTCGCGACGATCTGGTCTGCGCTGATGAAACCGCCGCCCCAGCGCTCGTCGTAGTCGGCCGTCGGCTTGGCCGCCTGGATCTCCTCCACGCTCTTGCCCTCGGCCTTCATCGCCGCGACCCGCCCGACGATCGTGTTGAGCATGTCGCGGTACTCGACCAGCCCTGCACGGTCGGAGAGCTTGCCGTGGCCCGGGATCACCTTGGTGCTCGGCCCGATCAGCTCGAGCGCCCGGTCGACCGCCTTGACGACGCCGCGCACCGAGCCGCCGCTCGACAGGTCGACGAACGGGTAGCCGCTCTGGAAGAACACGTCCCCCATGTGCACGACGTTCGCCTTCTTGAAGTAGACGATCGAGTCGCCGTCGGTGTGGGCGGGACCGACGTAGATGGCACGGATGGTGTCGCCGTTCAGGTGGAAGGTCACGTCCTTGCCGTAGGTGATCACCGGCAAGGCGATCTCCGGCGAAGCCGGCACGTGCCGGTGCATCATCTCCATGTCCTGGTCCGTGCTCATGCGCTCGCGCACGTGGTCGTTGGCGACGATCACGGCGCCCGCCTCGCCCAGGTGCTCGTTGCCGCCCACGTGGTCGCCGTGCCAGTGGGTGTTGAGCACGAAGCGGATCGGCTTGGGGCTGAACTTGGCCACCGCGGCCCGGATCTTGTCGGTCAGGGGCGCGAACTGGTCATCGATCAGGAGGACGCCGTCCGCTCCGGCGGAGACGCCGATGTTTCCGCCCGCGCCGACCAGCATCCAGACACCCTGGGACACCAGGATGGTCTCGATCTTGACCCCGGAGAAGTCCTGGTCCTGGGCGTGGAGGGGCTTGGCCCAGGGGAACACCGAGAGCAGAGTGAGCAGCAGGATCACCGCGGAACGGCGGAGCGTGGATCGCATGGCAGGCCTCCGAAGAGTTGAGAGATCGATCGACAGTTGCGCCTTCTGAGCCGGAGCGCATCGTAGCAAACGGCGGGCGATGCGCCGCACGCCCCGGCGGCACTCCATGGAGCGGCTCTCACTGGCCCGCCTGCGGCACGAGAACATACGAGATGCCGGCCCCGGCGGCCTGCGCGTTGAGCGCCGCCACGTCCTGGGTGAGCAAGGTGTCCAGCTCGTCCTCGCGGGCACCCAGCCGCTGGTGGAGCTCCGCCGCCACCTCGCGCATCCCCTGGGTCGGCGCCCCGTCGGCATTGTTGACGAAGCTGAACAGAGGCGCGAGCTGGGAGTAGAGCTTGGCGCCGCCGTGGCGGCCGGCGAGGATGTCGTAGGTCACCTCGGCGTCCGGTGAGTAGAGGGCGTGCTCGAGGGTGTCCAGGCGATCGAGGATGCCCTCGCCCGCCTGGATGAGCTCCGGCGGCGCATCCGGCCGTCCCCGGAGCAGGGCGTTGCGCTGCGCGATCTGGTCGCGCACCTCCCCGATCCGCGCCACGTCGGCGATCACGCGCCGCAGGTCCGCCCGCAGGCCGAGGGCGAAGTCGAGCTGCGCCGCGAGATCCTCCGGCGCCACGTCCACCCGTGGATCGGGCGTGATGGTGAGCGGCGCCGTGGCGACCGTGTCCCCGACGGTCAAGCGCAGGGTGTAGGTCCCGGGCACCGCCAGCGGACCGCTCGTCGGGTCACCCCAGTCGATCATCGCGCCGTCGATGAACCCGGCGCCGTCCCACGCCAGGTCCCAGGAGGCGCGGTTCATCCCCGCATCCGTGCTGAGGGCCGGCTCCACCTCGTGGTCCGGCGGCCAGTCCGGGTGGTCGGGGCCGATCGGCTGGGGCTCCGGTGTGCTCCTGAGGGTCCGGACCACGCGGCCCGCCGCGTCCAGCACGTCGAGGGTCACCTGCGTACCTTCCTCGGGCGCCTGGCGCAGCCAGTAGGTGATCAGCGCGCCGGGCGGCGGGTTGTCGCCGGCACCGGCCGAGTCACCCAGCACCGAGCGGTAGCGCCAGCGGACCGCCGGGCGCGGGGTGTAGAGGTGGATCGGCTCCCCGGCGACCGCCGCCCGGGCGCTCGGGCTCGCCAGTGCCCGCAATGGGCCGAGGTCGTCCAGGATCCAGAGCGAACGGCCCTTGGTGCCGACCACCAGGTCGTCGCCGTGGACCGCGAGGTCGGTCACCGGGACGGTCGGTAGATCGAGGCGCAGCGAGCGCCAGGTCGTGCCGCCGTCCCAGGACAGGTAGACCCCGTGCTCGCCGCCCAGATAGAGGACCCCGTCGGCCGCCGGGTCCTCGCGTACCACGAACAGCGGACCGTCCTCTGCCGGGGCGGGCCGCTCCTTCCCCGCCGTCCCCGGAGCGCTGGCCGGCAAGGGATCGGGCAGATCCGTCGCCTGGCGCTGCCAGTGGGCGCCGAAATCGTCCGTCCGCCACAGGTACGGGCGGGGGTCGTCCAGCCGGTGGGCGTCGACCACCACCCAGGCCGTCCCCGCCTCGCGGGACGAGGGCTCGATGGTGGTCACTGTGCCCCACTCCGGCAGGCCCGGGATGTTGCCGGTGACGTCCGTCCAGGTGGCGCCGTCGTCCCGGGTCACGTGGACCAGGCCGTCGTCGCTGCCGGCCCAGATCACGCCCGCCTGGACCGGCGACTCGGCGACGGCGAAGATCGTGTCGTAGAACTCGACGCCCGTGTTGTCGCCGGTGATCGGCCCGCCGGACCAGCGCTGCTTGGCCTCGTCGTCCCGGGTCAGGTCGGGGCTGATCGCTTGCCAGTGCTGGCCGCCGTCCCGGGAGCGGAACAGCACGTTGGCCGCGTGGTAGACGACCCGGTGGTCGTGGGGCGAGAGAGCGATCGGCGCCGTCCACTGGAAGCGGTACGCCAGGTCCTCCGCGCCGTGCCCCGAGCCGTTCCACGGGTAGGCGCTGACGTTGCGCGACTGGCCCGTGGCATCGTCGTGGCGGGTGACGACCCCCAGGTACTCGCCCGCGTAGACGACGTCCGGGTCCTCCGGATCGGCCACGATGTGGCCGGCCTCTCCACCGCCCACGCCGTGCCAGTCGGACAGGTAGATGCCGCCGTCGTGGAGGCTGTTGCTCGGCCCGGACGCGGTGCCGAAGTCCTGGAGCGTCGCCATCACCCGGTACGGCGTCCGCGTGTCGGTCGCCACGTGGTACGCCTGGGAGATCGGCAGCGGCGGCCGTCGCCAGGTGGCGCCGCCGTCCCGGCTGAGCGAGACGCCGGCGTCGCTGCCGACGATCATCCGGTCCGGATCTTCCGGGTCGATCCAGACGTCGTGGTAGTCCCAGCCGCCCGCGGCGGCGGTGCGCACCATCTCGCCGGCGTCGATCGTCCGCAGCATGGAGACCTGGGGAAACCAGACCGTGTCCGCGTCGTACGGATCGACGGTCAGGTTGCTGTAGTACCAGGCGCGCTGGCGCAGCCCCCGGCTCGGGTTGACCCGCTTCCAGGTGGCGCCGCCGTCGTCCGAGCGGAACAGGCCGCCCTCCGCGGCCTCGATCAAGGCGTACACCCGATCCGGCGCGGACGGAGCGACCCGTACGCCGACCCGCCCCCAGGGCTTGGCCGGCAGGCCGCTCGCGTCCCGGCCGGCGCCCGCCTCCTTGCCCGGTTCGCCCGCGCCCTCACCCGGCGTCCCGAGCTCGGTCCAGGTGTCGCCGCCGTCGCGCGAGACGAAGAGGCCGCTGCCGGGGCCGCCGCTGGTCAGCCCCCAGGGAGAGCGCCGCGCCTGCCACAAGCCGGCGAAGAGCACCCGCGGATTCTCCGGATCGAAGGTCACGTCGGAGGCGCCGGTGTCCGCGTCCCGGAACAGCACCCGCTCCCAGGTGGCGCCGCCGTCGGTCGTCCGGTAGACGCCGCGCTCGGGGTTCGGGCCGAAGGCGTGGCCCAGGACGGCCGCGAACGCAACGTCCGGGTTCTCCGGGTGGACGATCATCGTGCCGATCTGCCCGCGCTGCCGCCAGACGTGCTGCCAGGTGGCACCGCCGTCGGTCGACTTGTAGATCCCGTCGCCGGCGGAGACGTTGCCGCGGACGTTGGCCTCGCCGGAGCCGACGTAGACCACGTTCGGGTCGGACGGTGCCACCGCGATCGACCCGGTGGAGCTGGTCGTCTGGTCGTCGAACACGCTCTCCCATTCCATGCCGCCGTCGACGCTCTTCCACACCCCGCCGGACGCGGTCGCCGCGTAGTAGGTCAGCGGGTCGCCCGCCACGCCGGTCACCCGGGCCACCCGGCCGCCGGCGGCCGGCCCGATCAGCCGGTAGCTCAAGCCGTCGAGAAGATCCGGTGCCGACGCTCCCTCTTCGGAGGCGTTGACGCCCCTGGCGGCACCGGCGGCTTCGACGGACGACGACGGCGCCATGCTCCAGATGAGCACGACCAGGACGCAGAGGACCAGGGGGATGCGGCGCGACGACACGGAGGACTCGAACATGGGCGCTCCTTTTTTCGGTGGGGACGATCGAAGACGCTCAGTATCGCGGCGGTCTCGGGCACCGTCAAGCGGCTTGGAGGTGGCGCAGGCGGTACGATCGCTGCCATGAGCCCGAACGGAACGTCGGATCGAGCTGGGGACCGAGACCGCGGTAGTGCCCCTGAGAGAGCGGAGCGGGAGCTGGACGTCGTCCTCTGGGGCGCCACCGGCTTCACCGGCCGCCTGGTCGCCGCCTACCTGGCCGAGCACCCGGAGGTCGTCGAAGGCGGCGTGGCCGTCGCGCTCGGCGGCCGGGACCGCCAGAAGCTCGAAGCCCTGCGCGACGAGCTCGCCGAGCGCGCGCCCGGCGCCCGGGAGCTGCCCCTCGTGGTCGCCGACGCCCTCGACCCGGAGTCGCTCCTCCCCATGGTCCGCCGGACCCGGGTCGTCTGCACCACCGTCGGTCCCTACGCGCTGTACGGCATGCCGCTGGCCCGCCTGTGTGCCGAGCACGGCACCGACGCCTGTGACCTGAGCGGCGAGGTTCCCTGGATGCGGCGCACGGTCGACACGCTCCACGCCCCGGCCGTGGCGAGCGGTGCGCGGATCGTCCACTGCTGCGGCTTCGACTCGATCCCGTCCGACCTCGGCGTGCTGCTCACCCACCGGCGCCTGGCCGAGGAGGGCACCGCGCTCCACCGGGGCCGGCTGCGGGTGACCTCGATGCGCGGCAAGCTGAGCGGCGGCACCGTGGCGAGCCTGTTCGAGATCGTGGCGGAAGCGCGGCGCGACCGCTCGGTCCGCCGGCTGCTGGCGAACCCGTACGCCCTGGTGCCGGCGGAGGACCGGCCCCCAAGGCCGTCCGATCGGCCCGATCCGTCCGGTCCGTCGACCGGCGCCGGCCGCTCGGAGACCGACGCGAGGCGGGGCCCTTTCGGCGCGTCGTTCGACCGGGACCGGGAGGTATGGACCGCGCCGTTCCTCATGTCCGGCATCAACACCCGGATCGTCCGCCGCTCGAACGCCCTCCTGGGCCACCCGTACGGCCGCGACTTCCGCTATGACGAGGCGGTCGACGCGGGGCGGGGCATGCGCGGCAAGCTGCGGGCGGCGGCCTTCTCCGCCGGCCTTTCCGCCTTCACCGGCGCCGCGGCCCTGGCGCCCACCGCGTGGCTGCTCCGCTCCTTCGTGTTGCCGTCCCCCGGCGAGGGACCGTCGGCCGACGAGCGGGCGCGCGGGCGCTTCCGGATCAGCGTCTTCGGCGAGAGCGGCGGGGAACGCCCCGTCCGGGTGCGAACCCGCATCGCCGTCGACCTGGACCCGGGCTACGGCGCCACCGCCCGCATGCTGGCCGAGTCGGCGCTCTGCCTGGCACGCGGCGAGGCCGACGGCCTGCCCGGCGGCGTGCTCACCCCGGCCTCGGCGCTGGGCATGCCCCTGATCGAGCGCCTCCGCAGTGCAGGCTTCACCTTCGACGCCGCGCTCGACGACGGCCCCTGACCACCCATTCCCCCCGATGACCGCCCGGAGAGGCGATCGACTTTCCACCCGTCCGGCGGTTCCGCTACTCTGCCCCCATGACCGCCCCCAGGAGGAGCTCACCGATGGATGAAGGCCGCGTCGTTCTCATCGACCACCCCGCGATCCAGCACAAGCTCACCCTGATGCGTGAGCGCACGACCTCGACGGCCACGTTCCGGGCACTGACGCGGGAGATCAGCATGCTCCTGGCTTACGAGGCCACCCGCGACCTGCCCCTGGTCTCCCACACCGTCGAGACCCCGGTCGCCACCATGGAGGCGCGCATGCTCGAGGGCAAGAAGCTGGTCTTCGTCGGCATCCTGCGGGCGGGCCAGGGCATTCTCGACGGCTTCCTCGAAGTCTTCCCGTCGGCCCGGGTCGGCCACATCGGCCTGTCGCGCAACGAGGAGACCCTGGAGCCGGCCGAGTACTACTACAAGGTGCCGCCGAACCTCTCCATCCGCGACGTCATCGTGGTCGATCCCATGCTCGCCACCGGCGGCTCCGCCTGCGCCGCCCTCGACCGCCTGAGCGCCGAGAAGCCCCGCTCACTCAAGCTCGCCTGCCTGCTGGCCGCGCCGGACGGCATCCGGAAGGTCCACGCCAGCCACCCCGGCGTGCCGATCTTCACCGCCGCCGTCGACGAACGGCTGGACGACAACGGCTACATCGTCCCCGGGCTGGGCGACGCCGGCGACCGGATGTTCGGCACCAAGTGA
>Ga0210086_1000197_pt1 | contig 38480 bp, 35 predicted proteins | sample China_Galinas_PW_3_FD_184867 | JGI IMG/M metagenome (GOLD analysis project Ga0210086, IMG submission 184867) | Wetland microbial communities from San Francisco Bay, California, USA, that impact long-term carbon sequestration - China_Galinas_PWB_D2... | ecosystem: Environmental > Aquatic > Marine...
ACCTTGAACAAAAAATATCACGTGCAAAATCCACACGACTCAAAAAGAGCGCAACTGTCAGATTTAAAGGAAACCTAAAAAAACGATAAAAGGGCAGGGAATATAAAGATTTCGAGCAAAAAAGAAAGGGTTTAATAGAGGATAACCCTTTTGAACCCTTTAGAAATATGTAAAAAATGGTGCCGAAGGCCGGATTTGAAAGAAGCACAGTAAATTCAATAAGTTATTAAGATTAAAGCGAGTTTTTTTGACATTAAACGAGTTTTTGTACAGCTCTGGCTGCATAATCGCATATTTTTGCATATTTCATATTTACTTTATCTTTTTTACTCTAAATAAAATTGTCAGATCTGAATTATTTTCATTTAATTTAAATTTTTTGATCACTCCACGGGCCTCCAGAAGGCCATAAGTATTTGAAAGGCTCCTTATTCTCGCAGGATTGCGCGATCGGCAAAAGAAATGTTCGAATATCTGTCATTAAACGGGCAAACTTTCCAGGCACTTCTCTGAATGCTCCTTTTTTTACAAATGCTGTCCATTGAATTTGTTTATCGGGGCGCTCTGCAAAATCGTCCGCAAACATTTCCGAATCGGAGCGGATGGTTGTTTTTCGCCTTCTGCATGTGGCGGTGACTGCTTCTTGAACAATATCGCCATTAAACGGATACCTTTGACTCAATAGCCAGATGTCATAAAAATCTTTCATACGGCTATTTAAATCAGCAAGATCCAAAGCTGCTTCAAACTTTTCGGCAATTACGGTCTCCAGAGAATAGCTGAGCATTACCGGAGGCTCCATTTCCAGCAATGTCGGGAATTCTAGCTCTTTTGGATCCGGAACCACATGATCTCCAAAACCGATGTCTATTTGCATCGGGATTCGGGCTTGCCCAAGATGACCTACAAATTTAAATCGTAAGCCTGGATATTCTGAATCGGGCGACATGATTTCATAGCTTATCTTGGAGAAGTCGAAGTCAAGCCCATCATTAACATTCATGCCACCAATTTCTTGAATAATTTTTGAAATTGTATCGATATCATTCGCCAAAAGCCCCAACAGGTCGATGTCCCTTGTTGGCCTTGCTTGGGGAAATCCAAGCCCAATCAAAAGCAATCCGCCTTTTAGTACAAATTTATCTTTATGGACGGATTGCGATAGGCGGTAAAGAAATCGTTCCAACCCATAAAGGATAAGGACTTCTTGGAAAGGCTTGTCACTTTGTCGCGCAACGGTCAGCAGTCGATTACGTACAGATGCCACAACGTTTTTCAAAACACGCTTTTTCATGCGATAAGTGCCTCAAGATAAGGTCTAACAAGTTTTTCCACCTTGCAGGTTCTTGCATATTCCATCAGCTTGGATGGACTGGAGTCTTTTCTTTTAAGATATTCCTTTGCAGCTTCAATGGCTACATCCAACCCAACGGCAGCGCGCCATCGAAAACAGTCAATCACAGTTTTCGGTGGACTATAAATCCGAACATTTTGTTTCATGATCTGGCAGGTTTCAATACCTCCTGTGAACGCATTGCCACTGAAAAAAAAGACTCTGATGGGTGGATATTCTATCTTGGGCTTTCGTGCTTTTCGATCTACTGCCAGCCACACGTAATGGGGCGTTTGAGTGGTCAGTTCGTGAAAGGCCAGCGCTGAAACAAGGCATATAACACCATCGGGGACCTTTTTGGCTATCTCAACTATATCCACCTGAATGGGTATATCGAGATTCGCTAGCCTGAATAGTCCACGAGATACAGGTACAATCGTTCCTTCGTTACGCAGGCCATACAGTGTCCTCCTGTGAATGCCCAAATTCAGAGCTTCATGGGTTCGGATGATCCCTCCCCGTTGTTTTATTATTTCAATGGCTTTTTTTCTCGCGGGTTTCATAGTTTGATTGGTACAAAAATGCAGGCAAAATGTCAAGCTTGCCGATGTTATTGTACCAAAAAAAGCGAAAGGCAGATGATAGTTGATTTTAGTGATGTGAAATTATACAATTTGTTAAAATTTATAGAGAATGAGATGAAATTAAAGAGGAAGTTTTGAAAAACATAAAAGCCATTGATGAGAAAATCAAGAATGCAGAAAGTGAGGTGGCAGTCCTTGAAGCAAAGAGGACCGAGTTGAAAAAAAAGATTGAGGACTTCGAAAGACGTAAACAATCAATAGTTACATGAAACACAATTATATCAATAGTTTAATAAGATTAAATCGAGTTTTTTTGACATTGAACGAGATTTTGTACAGCCCTAGTTGCATAATCGCATATTTTTGCATATACAAAACGTAAACTAAACTTCTGGCGCGGCATTTATGTGCTTCCAGCTAAACTCCTCGTTTTAACCTTCCTGGACAATCGCTCAATTAGTATTAAATTGATATATAAATCATTTTACAAGAGGTAAGATATAGTCTGAGTTAGAGTATAAAAGGCAGCATTATGAACTTTGATGAATTCCTAACGAGCATTGATGATGACCGTCCATCTCCTCAGCTTTCAGAGACTCTAACATCTCTTTGGTGGGACAAAAAAGGGAGCTGGAATATGGCACACTCAATTGCTCAGAAGATTCCCACTGTGGAGGGAAGTGCGGTGCATGCCTATCTCCATCGAGAAGAGGGTGTTTTATGGAATGCCGACTACTGGTATTCCCGTGCAGGAAGGAAGCGGCCGAGCATACCACTCGAAGAGGAATGGAAGTCCCTTGTCGAAGAGATGCTTGAATCTTTATAGTCATTATATGTCCATCTTATCGCCTCAGCATCACTGACATATTATAAAGGTATCATTAATATTTCTATCAACTCAGATAGTTGTGCTTATTGCAAGGTATCTGGGGCTGAGCAGGAGATTCGTAATCTCAATATCTTGTGTTTGAGAGATTTCTTTGATTATTGGAATACTATTTACAATCTACACTCGAAATTGTGTTGATCTTACCAAGGACTATGGCAAGTAGTGATCGGCGGTTATAGGATTTTAATACAGGACAGCTCTGATAAAATTCAGGGATTATTGTTTGTTAAGCTCACAAATCATATCTTGCGCGTGCCGCCTCTATAGCAGCAGAATGAAGCTGCCCCCACTGCTCTATGGATAGGAATATTGGCTTCAGGGAGAGGCCGATTTCGCTAAGTGAATATTCAAACCGTGGCGGGATTCCATTGAATTGTTCACAAATCACCAATCCGTCTTTTTCTAATTCTCGGAGTTGTTGAGTAAGCATGCGTTGCGTAATTTCTGGTAAGTCCGAGCCCCGGTTTCATTTTTAGCTCTGAATATTTCCACCCATCTTACAGCCTCAGTATCGTTATCATTTCCCTAACACCTTAGTGCCATGGCTTTCTATGAAATTATTCTTATTGGCTCAGTCATTTCTGAATTCAAATGAAAAAACATGACAATCTATAGATGATAAGCTCACATCTTTATTTTCGCTGGTCGGCACATTAGCAATAATTACCAAGCCGGTTGCTCGCATTTAATCATACTAAGCCACCAATTGTAGTATTAAATTCCCAAGCGAGCGAGCTTCTGATTGAAAGGCAGGTGATTTTATGCTCCGGATTTGCATGAATAAAGACTGTACCTCTCCGTATTTTCATCCGCACGTAAAGGACCCGTTTACCAGTCAGCGCTACGAAGAGGTTCTTAGGCTTCATATCTGGCCGTGTTAGGCGTTTAAACGGCCGGTCAATGCCCTTGGTCGCAAAGACATCAAGCAGCATTTAAGGCGCATTTTCAAAAAGCGTTCATCGGCAACGGTTGAGACTGTTCATACGGTGATCAGCGGGGTTTTCGAAGAGGCCATTGATGATGAGATCATCGACGCCAATCCCGCCAGAGGCCTTTTGAAAAAAATCCTGCCGCCAAAACGTCAGCGTTACGAAAAGGACGCGGCACCGTTTACCCGTAAGGAACTTGTGCGCTTTTTAGGTTATGCCCAAAGCGCCTGTAGCTTCACTGAAGCGCTCATGTTAAAGGTCATGGCCCATGCGGGCTTAAGATTGGGTGAGGCCCTGGCCATGCGAATGAAACATCTTGATCTTGACAAATTGAGCTATCATGTGACCGAAAGCTACAAGCTGCATCGGTTCAAAAAACCAAAATTTGGCAAAACCCGTATCGTGGACCTTCCGATTTTTTTGGTTGAAGAGCTTAAGGACTACAGAGTCCACCTTAAAAAGGAAAGTCTCAAGTCGGGACGGGGCGGTCACGTTGATCTTTTGTTCTCGGATCCAGGTGAAAAGAGTCTTTGGCCGTATAGCCAGAGAAAGGTTCAGGCCCTTGTGAAAAAGGTTTGCAAGGGAGCTGGTCTTGAGTTTCGCAACCCTCATGATCTGCGGCACACGTATGCAACGCTGCTGCTCATGGCCCACCAGAGCCCAGGCTATGTTCAAAAGCAGTTGGGCCACAGCTCGTTTTCCATCACCATGGATATCTATTGTCACTGGATACCGGGTGAGGGGAGAGAAGGGTTGGAAGATGCACTTTTAGGCTCGGAAAGTGTTGTACCAAACCGTGTACCAAATTTGCATATTTTTGCATATAATAAAAAACGGCTTCAGTAAACTACTGAAACCGTTGATAAAAATGCTCATTTGGTGCCGAAGGCCGGACTTGAACCGGCACGGGTCTCCCCACTACCCCCTCAAGATAGCGTGTCTACCAAATTCCACCACTTCGGCACATGCACCATAAAGAATCTCATAAAATGAGTTCAGGAAGTTTAAGGACGTAATAATATTTTATTTTTCCTGAGCAGGTGTTGCGGGCTGTGAAGCTTCCGGATTCGGTTGAGGGGTTTTCTCCGGTGTAGCCGGCGCAGCCTGTTGCTCTATGGGTGCCTTTTTATCCATCATAATGGAATTTGTCGTACGATGGCCTGATAAGTAAGCAAGACTCAGGGAAGTTAACATAAAAACCACGGCTGCCACTGTTGTTAATTTCCCCAAAAACGTTGACGAACCGGTACTGCCGAAAAGCGTCTGACTAGCGCCCCCTCCAAAAGCAGCCCCCATATCTGCACCTTTACCGGTCTGAAGCAGAATGATCAAAATAAGGGCGATACTAACAATCGTGTGTATTATGATTAAAAATGTTGACATAATTTTATAAGTTCGATTCTAAAATTGAATGATTTTTCTGAATGTTTCCGGATCAAGGCTTGCACCGCCTACCAGTGCTCCATCAACATCAGGCATTGACATAAGTTCTGCGATATTATTTGGTTTAACGCTACCTCCATATAGGATTCTAATGGATTTGGCAAGCATATTACCAAAAATTCTCTCAATCGTTGTGCGCAAGAATTTATGAACTTCCTGGGCCTGATCAGCGGTCGCTGTTTTTCCGGTCCCGATGGCCCATATTGGTTCATATGCGATGACCAGTGTTTTTAGATCATCGTGAGAAAAGCCCTCTAACCCATTTTTTACCTGTTTGTCAAGCACTGAAAAGGTTTCTTTTAATTCGCGTTCTTTTTCAGATTCTCCCACACACATCACCGGTATTAACCTGTTATTGACAGCTGACGTTACTTTTTTGTTAACAGATTCGTCGGTTTCTCCAAAATATTGACGTCGCTCGGAATGTCCGATAATAACATACCGGCAACCGGTCGAAACAAGCATGGATGATGATATCTCTCCGGTATATGCGCCTTCAGCTTTCCAATAAAGATTTTGTGCGCCCAGTGATATGCACGTGCCTTTTACCACATCTGAAACCTGCGCCAGTGCAGTAAACGGCGGCGCAATCATTACATCGACATCGACGGACGTCGATACAAGCTTAACAAGATGTTTTGCCGTTTCAACAGCCTCGGAACACGTTTTAAACATCTTCCAGTTGCCGGCAATTAGAGGTCTGCGGTTGTCCATGCTCTTATCTCCATTCTGATGATATCATATATATTTCAGGGGTCGGGGTGTTTTTATTTGTTAAATCGCTTCATGGATAATGCTTTTTTAAAAACCGTGCAAACTCGTGGTTAAAGGATCGTAAAGAAAGAACAGCATATAATATAAAAACATTAGGTTAGGCTTAAGGCAAGCACTTTCTTACTATCGAAATATTTCGGTATGCATCTGTTCTTTCTAACGATTCCTAAACCATTCAAACAGTACACGCTTTTTAAAAAAGATTACCCATTCCGCTTTCCCCTCCGGCCTGGTAGCCCAACGGGCTGGAAGCGGAGCCGGAGGCTGATATAAAAGTGTTTACAAAAAACTCCTCTACCCCCCATTTAATTTCAATTGAAATCTTCAAATTATAAATTGATATAATTTAGACCTTTGAAAAACAGATATTTTTGTTTGAGTTCAAGGAAGGCGAAAATTTTAACCACAGACATACATTGAGTATTTCGAGGATTAAAATTTGAGCCTGACACAGAAATCGGACAAAAAGGGCTGTGTTGCAAAGGTCTTATAATTGTGCCGCAATCATCGCCGCTAGATCCACCATCCTGTTTGAATATCCGGTCTCATTGTCGTACCAGGATAGAACCTTGACCATGTTATCCACGACATACGTTGTCGGTCCATCTACAATTGAAGATAACGTTGAGCCATTAAAATCGGTGGATACCAGCGGAAGCTCACTATATCCAAGAATACCGACAAGTGATTTTTCCGAAGCCTCTTTCAGAGCTGAGTTTACATCAGTAACCGAAACCCCTGCTTTTTCTAAAGTAGCAACAAAGTCGACAATGGATACATTTGGCGTGGGGACGCGAATGGCAAGACCATTGAGCTTTCCCGAGAGTTCAGGCAACACCAGGGCCACAGCTTTGGCTGCGCCTGTGGTCGTCGGGATCATATTCATGGCAGCTGCCCGGGCCCTCCGAAGATCCTTATGAGGAAAATCGAGCAGTCGCTGATCGCCCGTGTAAGAATGTATGGTTGTCATCAAACCGCTTTTAATCCCAAAGTTTTCCAAAAGCACCTTGGCAATGGGTGCAAGACAATTCGTCGTACAAGAGGCGTTTGATATGACATTGTGATTTCTGGGATCATACTGGTTTGAGTTGACACCCATGACAATGGTAATATCCGGTTCCTGTGCAGGTGCCGATATGATCACCTTACGTGCACCGGCGGCAAGATGTTTTGATGCGGCTTCATGGTCTCTAAAAAGACCGGTGCATTCCGCAACAATGTCCACATTATAATCCTTCCAGGCAAGGGCGGCGGGGTCTTTTATGGATGTCACTGCAACCGACCTTCCACCAACTTCTATTGAGTCGTCTTTTGCTATGACCTCCATCCCCAGATGACCGTGAACAGAATCGTAAGCAAGAAGATGGGCCATTGTGGCTGAATTCATGAGATCATTAATGGCCACAACCTCAAGTTCAGCGTGATTGATTGAAGCCCTGAAAACAAGACGTCCTATTCTCCCAAAACCGTTTATACCTACTTTTATACTCATATTGTCTCCTCCAAGTTTACCGACTTATTCCCGTTTATTTCCTTTTAAAATTCCGCTAGCAAGTGAAATACTTTTTTTCCCAAACGCTTCAAGATGTTCAGCAAGGTCGCACAGATCCATTTCTTTTTTTTGGAAGTCTGCAGCTTTGATCAGAATAGGAAGATTAACGCCGGATATGACTTCCACTTTTCCTTCCTCAAGAAATGAATAACTCAGGTTGGAAGGCGTTCCGCCAAACATATCTGTAAGGATCAGAATACCTTTATTACGGTCAACCACTTTAATTGCTTCAGAAATTTTTTTGCGCAGTTTATCTACATTTTCTTTCAAATTTATGGAAACGGATACCATGGTATCGGGTCGAGTTCCGAGAATGAATTCGGCAGCATCAATAAGCGCATCTCCAAGCTGACTGTGTGTTACAATAACGATACCTACCATAACTCTCCTTCTAAAGATCAATATCGCGATGTGTGACCATGATCTTTCTGTCTGGTTTTTTTATATGTTTTGAAATAGCTTCTGCAATAACCACCGATCGATGTCTGCCTCCGGTACAACCGACTCCGATGGTTAAATAGGCTTTGCCTTCTTTTTCATACAATGGAATTAAATAGTCAAGGAAATCCAGATATTTTTTTAAAAACGTTCGGGTGTCGTCGTTATTTAGAACATAGTTTTGAACTTTTTCGGTTTTCCCGTCCAGCGCCTTCAGGTCAGGAATAAAATATGGATTTAAAAGAAAACGGACATCCATGATGAGGCTGGCATCAGAAGGGACGCCATACTTAAAACCGAATGATAGTATATTTATACTCATCGGAGCAAAATCTTTACTCTGTAAGGCGATATCCCGGATAACAGATTTCAGCTTGTGAACATTGTAATGGGAAGTATTAATAATTTTATCGGCAGCGGTTTTAAGCTTTTTTAACTGTTCCTTTTCTGTACGGATTCCCTCTAAAAGGCTTTTACTTTGGGACAGGGGGTGATGTCTTCGCGTCTGACTGTAACGCTCTAATAGAATGTTTTCGTCAGCTTCGAGGAAAAGAATTTTAAGTTTATAGCCTTTTTCCTTAAGAGTCTCAAAGATTGATGGATACATGGAAAGAAAGCCTTTCTCTCGAAGATCCATCACAAATGCCAGCCCGGCGATTTCCGAGTCATTCTCAATCGGTAGTTCCACCAATTTTGGGAGAAGTGCTACCGGCATGTTGTCGACGCAATAGAATCCCGTGTCTTCCAGTGCTGCAATTGCACAACTCTTACCCGAGCCAGAAAGTCCCGTAATAATGAATATGTCTAATTTTTTCACTTTAATTCAAGGGTTGGGTCTAAAATGCTTCTTCCTCCTCTTCTTTAATAATCGAATAAATCTCATCTGGGCTAGTTGCACGTAACAGTTTTTCCCTGAAAGGATCATTTTTTAAAATTCTAGATATTCGTGCGAGAAGCTTCAAATGAAGGCCGGTTGAATTTTCCGGAGTAATTAGAAGGAAAAAAATATGGGTGGGCAGGCCGTCCATAGAATCAAAATCGACGCCCTTTCGACTGAGGCCAAAACCGAGAATCAGCGAATTAAGATCCTTCACCTTACCATGGGGGATTCCAATGCCTTCACCGATACCGGTGCTCCCGAGTCGTTCACGTTCCATCAGCACTTTTACGAGATCTTCATGGTTTACACCTGAAATATTGGCTACAGGAACGACAAGTTCTTCGAGGACTCCTTTTTTATCAACGGCTTTCAAATCAGCAAGAATTGCTTCTTTGGGCAAAACATCAAGAATCTTCATTTCATTTTCACCAATAATATGTCATTTAAATTTTGCAATCGTCAAGTTTGTTGGAGATCAAAATGTATGAAGTGAAATCCTGATTAAAATTCGACATTCAAGTATTAGTTTCTGGGCTGAATCAAACCGTAGTTACCATCTTTGCGTCGATAGAGAACGTTGACCCGGTTACTTCGGGCATCTGTGAAAACAAGAAAATTATCGTTTACGAGGCTCATCTGCATAATCGCTTCTTCCACATCCATAGGCTTATATTCTATATTTCTAACGATGACCTGTCGTGAGGCCTCATCATCCAAAAAAGGTGTGTCTTCAACAATATTTTCCTTTGTATTGGATTTCGATCCACTCCGATATTTCCTTATTTTTTCTTTGTTTTTCTTTATTTGTTTTTCAAGTTTGTCCAAGGCAATATCTATGGCTGAATACATATCGTCTGTTACCTCTTTGCCATAAATGTTTAGCCTGTCACCGATGATGTTTATTTCTGCCATATGACGAAACTTTTCAACTGAAAGAACGACATTTGCTTCAGCAGGGTTGTATAAATACTTGTCAAAGCGATCCAGTTTTTCTCCGACATATGATTTTAAATTTTCCGAGGGATCGATATTTTTAAATGTCACCGATGTTTGCATGCGTAAAACCTCCCTAAAATTCTTTACGTTTGTTCGATGGTAATACTCTCATCATTTCGCGATATTTGGCTACAGTTCTTCGAGCAATACTAATATTTGACTCCTTTAGAAGTTTCGAAATTTTGTCATCGCTGTATGGCTTTTTGGGGTCTTCCCTCTCAATAATCTGTCTTATCTTTTCTTGAACACTGGCAGAGGCGATAGCTTCGCCCTGGACCCGTTGAATTGAACTGTTAAAAAAATATTTCAATTCGAAAATACCACGCGGTGTATGAACATACTTGTTGGTTGTTACCCTGCTGATGGTTGATTCGTGCATTCCGATATCTTCTGCAACATCTCTCAATACCATGGGTTTCAAGTATGCGATGCCCTTGTCAAAAAAACTTCGCTGAAACTTCAATATACTTTCCATCACTTTGTAAATGGTTTTCTGGCGTTGATGAATACTTCGGATGAGCCATGTGGCGGATCTCATCTTTTCCTGAATATATTCCTTTGCATCGTCGGAAAATGTTCCGCCTTCCTTGAAGGCATTTTTATAAAAATTGTTAACGTGCAGTCTTGGCATTCCATCATCGTTAACCAGTATTACAAACTCATTTTCCAGTTTGTAAACAAAAACGTCGGGATTAATGTATTGAGCTTCTTCTTCGGTAAATTCCCTGCCGGGTCTTGGTTCTAAACTTTTGATCACCTTTACAGCGATAATAATATCTTCGATGCTTATTTTTAGAGATTTTGCAATGGCCTTATAGTTTTTATTTTCAAGATGATTGAGATGGTTTTCGATAATTTTGATCACAATGGTATCGTTGAGATTAAAATGCCTTGCCTGTATGAGCAGACACTCCCTTAGGTCTCTTGCGCACACACCCGTGGGATCAAATGTTTGCATTAGGGCTAAAACTTGTTCAATCTTTTCAGGATCAGAACCGCTCATAGTGGCGAGATTTTCGATGGACGCATCCAGATAACCATCTTCATTCAGACTGCCGACGATAAGACTTCCGATGTTTTCTTCCTCTTGGGTCGGAGCTGTCATGAGCAGTTGCCAAAGCAAATGATCACGAAGAGATTCCTTGTGTGCTATAAAGGATTCGAAATCTGGCGAATCTTTTCTTTCGGTTTCGACATGGGTTCTGCCCGAAGAACTGTATTCATTGATATAATTGTCCCAGTCGATATCATCACGGATCTTTTCCTGTATGGTGACCTCTTCTGTTGAGGATGAATCGGAAGATGCTTTATCAGACTGTTCATCAGGCGATTTTTCAACAGCAACTTCATGGATTTCCTCCTCAAGCGCCGGATTTTCCTCGAGTTCTTTTCGAATCGTATTCAGAAGCTCAAGTCTTGACAGCTGCAGAAGCTTGATTGCCATCTGAAGCTGAGGGGTCATGATCAGCTGCTGAGTTAATTTCAACTGTTGTCTAAGTTCAAGGGCCATTTTATAATTTAAACTCGTTTCCTAAGTATATCCGCCGAGCGGTTTTGCTTGATACAATCTTTTCCGGGGGGCCGGATTCGATGATTTCGCCGTCATTTAATATATACGCTTTATCACAGGCCTCAAGTGTTTCTCTCACATTATGATCTGAGATGAGAATACCTATCCCTCTATTTTTAAGATGCGCAATGATGTTTTTGATGTCGATTACAGCCAATGGGTCTATGCCTGCAAAAGGTTCATCAAGAAGAATAAATGAAGGATTTGTGGCCAGCGCGCGTGTGATTTCGAGCCGCCGCCGTTCACCACCTGAGAGCAGATTGGCTTTTTGGTTCATCAGGTGTTTTATTCCGAGTTCATCAAGGAGCATATCTGCCCGTTCTTCCTGCTCTAACTTAGAGATAGACAACGTTTCAAGAATTGCCATGATGTTTTGTTTTACAGTTAGCTTTTTAAATACCGATGTCTCTTGAGGAAGATATCCGACGCCCCTGCGGGCTCTCAAATACATAGGATAGGTCGTTATGTCTTCATCATTAAGAAATACCTGTCCTTTGTCGGGCTTTATCATTCCAATGATCATATAAAAGGTCGTGGTTTTGCCTGCACCGTTTGGTCCGAGGAGACCAACCACACTGTTGTTTTTTATTTTCATGTTAACGGAACTTACAATCTTTTTTCCATTATATATTTTGACCAAATTTTCAAGAGACAATGTTGCCAATTATTTTATACCTTTTTGCCCCGAATAAAATACTGCTTCCACTCGTTTTTTATCCCCACCTTCAACATTAATGCGTCCGTCGATTCTGTAAAAGGTTATTTTTTCACCAGAAATAGAATCTTTCTCACCTGTGATTTTTGAGTTGTTGCCAGACAAAACAAGCACTTTGGTTTCTGTATTGTATACGGCCTGTTGAGCAGTTGCAACCCTGTTGTCAAATTTTATTTCAACGTTACCATTGGCAACGATTTTATTTATCGATTCTTCACTCACAGAAAGGGGCCCTTTATTGACAATATTTTTTTTATAAAAAATTTTAAGCCTATCTGATGTAATAACGGTGTCCCCCTGAATTGCCTTAACATTCCCTATAAATTCGGCGTATCCGGCTTTGTTGTCAGAGACCAACTTGTCTGATGTAACATGAATGGCTTCTTCGTTTCCCTCAGGACTTTTATTTTTCGGTTTGCCTGAGGAATCGTTAGCATACGCCATAGGTATTAAAAAGCAAAAGATAAGCAAAAAAAACAGAGCCCAATATCGCAACATTTTGAAATTACATTGATTAAAGTGTGAGTTGATCACTAAAAGTACCTTTAACTTTTCCTTCGAACAACGCCTTGTCGGTGTTTAAATTTAATGACATGGAATCAGCAGCCAGCTCAAATGAAGCACCTGTAATGTTAACCGGAACTTTTGAAAAAAGGATTCGCTTATCGTGTTTGTAATATAAGTTTTCACATCTTAGTTTATAATCTTTATTTCTTACAACAACATTACCATATATTTCCATGTCGTTAGAATCTGTTTTCAATACTCCTTGATTTGCTGTTATATAAACCTTGGTTTCATCTTTAAGATAAAATGTCACAGACAGATCTTTGAATATTGCCTGGCTATTTTTATCCATATATTCTGCAGAGGCAGCATCGAGGCTCCATTCCTTTATTCCATTTCGGGTGGCAGTTTGATGCGCCTTACCGATTGAGATATTTGCTTTGCTTAGACCGATGGAAACAGATATGTCGTTTTTTTCTAAAACATGGCGATATTGCAAAAAAACTATCAGGACGACACCAAATGTCAGAAAAATTAAAGAAATCAGAAAAAATTTTAACTTTTTCTGATATGTTTTTTTTATGAGCTTCATGCTAAAAACGTTCCAGAATATCTTCCCACAGGCCTTGAGCTTTTAATATTGCCTCACAAGTTTCTCTTACAGCCCCGTGCCCACCTTTGGCAGATGTTACCATGTCCGCATTGTCAAGGATCATTTTATGCGCATCTACGACGGCAATGGAAAGCCCTATTGTTTTCATCAACGAAAGATCAGGCAGATCATCGCCGATAAAGGCAACTTCTTCAGCAGACACACCGGTTTGATGCAACAGCGCATCAAGTACATCGATCTTATTTTCGACACCATCGAAAATAATGTTAATACCAAGATCTTTACATCGGCTATAAAGCGCATTTGAGCGTCTGCCGGTCACGATGCCCAGATGAATTCCCGCCTCCATAAGGAGTCTTATGCCGAGGCCGTCTTTTACGTTAAAGACTTTTGTCTCCGAACCTTTATCGTCATAAATTATTCCGCCGTCAGTGAGAACGCCGTCAACATCAAGAATAAGAAGTTTGATCTTTCTTAGTTTGCTTAAAACCATATTAAATTATCGTAATTTTCACGGATAAACTTAAGTTTACTTTTTAGTTAAGCCCGGTCGACCGCAAATGACACTAAGTAAACAGAGCCTCTCGAATCGCTTTAAGCTGAGAAAGCAGTTCGTATAAGGTGTCAAGCTTTAATGAGTTCGGCCCGTCACACAACGCTTTGTCGGGGTCAGGGTGAACTTCCATAAATACGCCGTCTACACCGGCAGCCACTGCCGCACTGGCAAGGGTTGATGCAAATTCACGCTGGCCACCGGAACTTGTACCGGCCCCACCGGGAAGCTGGATGCTGTGAGTGGCATCAAATATCACAGGCCAGCCAGTGTCTTGCATTATTTTTATGCCGCGAAAATCGACCACAAGATTGTTATAACCAAACATTGTTCCCCGTTCTGTTAGCAGAATCTGGTTGTTTCCGGTAGCCGTAACCTTTTCCACAACGTTTTTTATATCCCATGGGGCAAGAAATTGCCCTTTCTTAATATTAATCGGCTTTCCAGTTTTGGCAACTTCTTTAATAAAGTCAGTTTGCCTGCACAAAAAAGCAGGAATCTGAATAACATCTAAAACACTCGCGACATCAGCAATTTCGGATATCCTGTGAACATCCGATATGATGACAAGATCGAGTTCCGATTTGATCCGATCTAGGATTTTGAGCCCAGCCGTCAAGCCGGGTCCTCTGAAGGAACTAATGGATGTTCGATTCGCTTTGTCATAAGACGCTTTAAATATAAAAGGGATATTCAATCGGGTAGTTAACTCTTTTAGAAACGATGCTGTTTGAAACGTCGTCTCATAATTTTCTATAACACAAGGACCTGAGATCAAAATCAATTGAGATCCTTGTCCGATTGAGATATTACCAGTTTTGACAATATTGCCCATTGCTTCTTAACCCCTTTAAAAAACCATTCATCACCGATTTTTTGCGATCTATGTCGGTGGTCAACACTTATGTGAATGTGTCAACTTGGAAGTTTTTATACTCAGATCGTATGTTGATTTATTTAAAATTGTCAATCTTTGTCATTTTGTGATCTAATCCATAAACATTTATCGCGCATATGGGTAAAAGTCAAGAAACGAAAAAAGGAAAACAGTCCTTGATTACTGTCTTTTTTACTGTTATTATCAACAATTTATAAAGAAGAAAGGATATCTTTAACCTATTGAAAACTGTCAAAAAAATCATAAAGTCAAGGTTTATCCTGCTGGTCTGTGTCATCGTTCTTTTGCCTGTCGCATGGATCGTGGTGGGAAGGCTAGAAGGGAAAAAGCCTTCTATCCTTATAGAGTCTCCGTCCCAGTATATTGGCAAGTCCCAAACACTTTCTGTCACCGTATCTGACATTCAAAGCGGTGTCCGAAAAATATGGATCGGACTTGTTAAAGACGGCAAAGAAACAATTCTGTTTCAAAAGCATTTGCCCTCTGCAGGTATTATTAGCGGCGGGGAAAAACGCGAGGCATCCTTTAACATCAAAATTGAGCCTGAGAGCCTTGGAATTACTGACGGTAAGGCAATTTTGAGAATGGTTGCAAAGGATTATTCCTGGCGGAGTTGGCTTCGCGGAAACACAACGTATCTGGAAAAAGATGTCATCATCGATACTAAGTCCCCCGGACTGGATATTCTCACCAAGATCCATAATGTCAGCCAGGGGGGCACCGGTCTTGTTATTTACAAATTGTCGGAGCCATGTCTGAATAACGGAGTGGCTGTGGGCGAGAATTTTTTTCCTGGTTATACGGGATATTTTAAAGACAAGAATATATTTCTGGCCTTTTTTGCGCTGAATTACAAACAGGGGCCTGGCACCAATATCTTTGTTAAGGCAACCGATTTTGCCGGTAACGACACCAGGGCAGGGTTTCCACATTATATTAAAAAAAGAAGTTTCAAAAAGGTTGTCATAAAAATTTCAGATAGGTTTCTGAATTGGAAGATGCCGGAATTTAATATTGATGGTTCTCCTGACTCCGAAAAACCCATGGTCGACAAGTTTCTTAAGGTTAATCGTGAGCTTCGGAATTCCAATGGTAGACAACTGCTAGAGATTGTGAGTGAAACAGACAAAAAACTATATTGGAATGGTGCATTTTTGAGGCTTCCAAATTCAGCAAGAAAAGCCAATTTTGCCGATCATCGTAACTATACATATAAAAATCAAACCATTGATCAACAGGTCCATTTGGGCATTGATCTGGCCTCGGTTGCACATTCGCCGGTTCCGTCCTCCAACAACGGGAAGGTTGCCTTTACGGGATATCTTGGCATTTACGGCAAAACGGTGGTCATAGATCATGGCTTTGGATTGTTCAGCACGTATTCACACTTAAGCGCTATTGATGTCAAACAAGGACAGGTGATATCTAAAGGTGATGTTATCGGCCGGACCGGGAGTACGGGACTTGCAGGCGGGGATCACCTTCATTTTGGAATAATGGTTCATAACACCTTTGTGAATCCTGTTGAATGGTGGGATGCAGCCTGGATAAAGAACAATATTTCAACAAAAATTAAAACCATAAAATCTTTATATTAAAATGAAAAACCATAAAATTAATAAGTCATACCAAGATATTAATGAGAGAATCAGGACCGGGGAGGTTGTTGTTGTAACCGCCGAAGAGATCATAGATATTGTCAAAGAAGAAGGACCGATTGAAGCGGCAAGGCGTGTAGACGTTGTTACCACCGGCACATTTGCGCCCATGTGCTCATCGGGTGCATTTGTAAACTTTGGACACTCTGTTCCGAGGATAAAAGCATCAAAAGTTTGGCTGAACAATGTACCGGCATATGCAGGAATTGCTGCGGTAGATTGCTATATTGGCGCCACTGAGCCTTGTGAGGATGATCCGCTCAACAAGGTCTATCCAGGTGAATTTAACTATGGCGGAGGACATGTTATTCAAGACCTGGTGGCTGGAAAGAAGGTTTTTTTAAAGGCCGATGCTTACGGGACAGATTGTTATCCGGGAAGAATTGTTGAAAAGGAAATTTCATTACAAAAACTTCCAAATGCCGTGCTCTGTAATCCTAGAAACGGATATCAAAACTATAACTGTGCCGTGAATCTTACGAATAAAACGGTCTACACATACATGGGAGCCTTGAAACCCAGAGCCGCCAATGCAAATTATTGCTCGGCCGGACAACTCAGCCCGCTATTTAATGATCCCTATTATAAAACCATCGGCCTGGGTACTAGAATTTTCCTTGGTGGAGCAGAAGGATATGTTACCTGGTCCGGCACGCAACACCATCCATCGGTAGAAAGAACAAAAAAGGGTTCTCCCAAGACACCTGCCGGCACGCTGTGGGTTATGGGAGATCTCAAAAAAATGAAACCAAAGTGGCTCATGGGTGTGAGTATCCAGGGATATGGATGTTCGCTTGCTTTGGGGTTGGGCATTCCAATTCCCATACTTAACGAGGAGATTGTACAATACACCGCGGTATCGGACGAGGAACTTTTTACCCAGATTGTCGACTATGGACATGATTATGCAAACGGCATTTCAAAAAGCTACGGCCAGGTAAGTTATGCGGAACTTAAGAGCGGCCACATCAAATTTAGAGGAGAAGAAATACCCACGGCCCCGCTGTCCAGCATGGTTAGGGCACGTGAAATTGCCGAAACACTAAAAAGATGGATTTTAAAGGGTAAATTTTTAATCGGAGAACCGCAGTTTACGTTACCAATACGGTGATAGGTAATAGGTTATAGGTGATAGGTAATAGGTGATGGATGTTGGTTCATGGGGCATCTTATTCTGTCAATCCATTACCAATAACCCATTACCTATCACCGATTAGCTGATTCTTTTATGTCGAAATCCATTCGAACGTTTATAGCCATTGAGATTCCGGACAACATTATTTCCAGATTTCGTGAACTTCAGGATGGCATAAAAGTTTATGACTTTAACATTAGATGGGTACGGTCCGAAAACATTCATCTGACCTTAAAGTTTTTAGGAGACGTCGAAGCGGTTAAAATCGATGAAATTGCTGAAACCATATCTAAAACCGTGGAGGGATCTACGCCTATATCTCTAAAAGCAAAAGGTATTGGTGTTTTTCCGGGTATGAAACGCCCCCGTGTCTTATGGGTTGGTCTCACAGGTCAACTTGAAACTTTGGTGGGGCTTCAGAAAACCCTGGATGAAAATTTAAAGGTGCTTGGTTTTCCCGGTGAGAAAAGACCTTTCAAGGGCCACCTCACCATGGGACGTATAAAGGATAAAATCGACGTGAAAAAATTCGGTGATGCACTGATGGCATTTAGAAACTTTGAATCTGAAACATTTACTGCCGGCCAAATTGTTTTATATAAAAGCGAATTGAAACCATCAGGCGCTTTTTATACTAAACTGGCGAGTGCATCTTTGGGTTAACAGTTGCCCATCCATAAATGGCCTTTTTGTCCAATATCTGCGTTATGCTCAAAAAAAATAATTCTCGGAATATTACACATATGCCTGCGGTTATTTTTTTCGCATGCCTTGATATTGAACAAAAATCCTCAATTCTGGATGGACACTAACAGACAAACACATGTGGTGAACAATCGGAGGGAACAATGAGCATTTCACCGGACAAAGAAAAAGCAGTAAATAGCGCCATGGTTCAGATAGAACGACAGTTCGGCAAGGGTTCTATTATGAAACTGGGAAGCAAAACTATTATCGATGTGCCGGTCATATCAACCGGATCCCTAGCCCTTAATAAAGCACTGGGTATCGGTGGACTTCCCAGAGGCAGGGTGATCGAAATTTATGGTCCTGAATCTTCCGGTAAAACCACACTTGCGCTTCATGCGGTTGCAGAAGCCCAGAAACAGGGTGGTGTTGTCGCTTTTATTGACGCCGAACACGCCATAGATACTTCCTATGCCAGAAAACTCGGAGTCAATTGTGACGACCTGCTGGTGGCTCAACCGGATACAGGGGAGCAGGCACTCGAAATTGCGGATATGCTTGTTCGGAGCGGTGCATTGGATATTATTGTGATTGATTCTGTTGCCGCACTTGTACCCAGGGCTGAGATAGAAGGCGAAATGGGGGATTCCCACATGGGACTTCAGGCAAGGCTCATGTCTCAGGCGTTGAGGAAATTAACCGGTACCATCAGCAAAACAAATACAGCCGTGATTTTTATTAATCAGATTCGTATGAAAATCGGAGTTGTATTCGGAAATCCTGAGACAACGACCGGCGGTAATGCTCTAAAATTCTATTCTTCGGTCAGACTCGACATCCGTCGCATCGGCTCCATAAAGGATGGGCAGGAGGTCGTGGGTAACCGAACCAGGGTGCGCGTCGTAAAGAATAAAATGGCGCCACCTTTCACTGAGGCTGAATTTGACATCATGTATGGTGAAGGAATATCACAGACCGCAGATCTGATCGATACCGGTGTTATAGCCGGTATCGTAGAAAAAAGCGGTTCATGGTATTCGTATGATGGAGAAAGGCTTGGTCAGGGACGTCAGAACGCACAAAATTTTCTTAAAGATAATCCTGACATTAACAATTCAATATCAAACAAAGTCAAAGAAGCGTTGGGCATTTCGAAAAAGAAACACGAGGGCACAGAAGGTGATTCGTGAATCGAAACGTTTATATAATTTTTTTTAATGGAGTGAAGCATGACGGGCAACGAGATACGAAAAAAATTTCTTGATTATTTTGAAAAACATAACCACCGGATCGTAAGGAGCTCATCTCTCGTTCCTTCTGACGATCCTACGCTTTTATTCGTTAATGCCGGCATGGTGCAGTTCAAGCGCTGCTTTTTAGGTGAAGAAAAAAGGGGCTATGTCAGATCGGCCACGTCTCAAAAATGTGTGCGAGCCGGCGGCAAACACAACGACCTGGAGAATGTTGGTTACACCGCCCGACACCATACTTTTTTCGAGATGCTGGGCAATTTTTCTTTTGGGGATTACTTCAAGGAAAAAGCCATCGATTTTGGTTGGGATCTGTTGACCAACGGCTACGGACTGCCCGAAGAAAAACTGTGGGTTTCCATTTATCTTGACGATGACGAGGCCCATGAGCTCTGGCACAAAAACATTGGGGTACCGGAAGAAAAGATCTTGCGTTTTGGTGAAGAGGACAACTTCTGGGCTATGGGGGATACCGGTCCATGTGGCCCTTGCAGTGAAATACACATTGATCGTGGTGTGGAATACGGTTGCGACCGGCCGGATTGTGGGGTGGGCTGCGAATGCGACCGCTTTTTAGAGATCTGGAATCTGGTGTTTATGCAGTTTAACCGCGACGCCTCCGGCAGAATGGATCCGCTTCCCAAACCGAGCATCGACACCGGGATGGGGCTGGAACGCTTGGTTGCCCTGATTCAGGATGTGCCTACCAATTATGACATCGACCTGATCCGGCCCATCATCCGGAAGGTCGAAGAACTTACCGAAACGAAGCTGGGCCAAGCGTGGGAATCCGACGTGGCCATGAAGGTCATTGCCGATCACAGCCGGGCGGCTGCCTTTTTGATCGGAGACGGCATCTTGCCTTCCAACGAGGGCAGGGGCTATGTCCTGCGCCGGATCATGCGCCGGGCCATTCGTTACGGCCGCAACATCGGTCTAACCGATCCGTTTTTACACAAAACCGCAGATGTCGTATTTGACATCATGAAGCCGGAATATCCCGACCTTATTGATGCCAAAGCCTATATCACCAATGTTATCCAAAACGAAGAAGTCCGGTTTTCAGAGACTCTGGATCACGGGCTTAAAATCTTAAACGACAGCCTGGCTGATCTAAAAGCCAAAGGCCAGACCAGGGTGCCGGGCGATTTGATATTCAAACTCTACGACACCTATGGATTCCCGGTCGATATTGTTCAGGACGTGGTCAGGGATGAGAACCTGGATTTGGATATGGACGGCTATAATCAGGCCATGAAGGAACAGCGGGTCAAATCCAGAAAGGTGACGGCCTTTACCACAATCAGCGAGGCATACAAGAATCTTTCGGCAGAGGGCGTCATGCCCGAGTTTGTCGGTTATGATACGACTACGTGTGAATCCAAAGTTCTTCTTCTGGTCCAAGACGGCCGGGAAGTTGAAGAAGCGTTAAGCGGCCAGCGCATTGAGGTCGTCACCGAAACAACACCCTTTTACGGTGAGGCCGGCGGTCAGGTTGGTGACAGCGGCAAAATCAACGGCCCGGATTTTGAGATAAAAGTTATTGACACGATCAAAGATCCCACCGGAATCATTATCCATAAAGGCAACATGGTTTCAGGAAGCATTCAAAAAGGGCAACATGTGACCCTGACGGTCGATGAGACTTTGCGTAGTTCAACCGAGTGCAACCATACAGCCACCCATCTGCTTCATTTTGCCTTGCGAAAAGTTCTGGGGGACCATGTCAAACAGGCCGGTTCTTTGGTGGCGCCGGACAGGTTCCGCTTCGATTTCACCCATTTTTCCCAGACCACTGATAGAGAGCTGGCAGAGATTGAAACCATCGTCAACCAGCGGATACGCGACAACGTACCGGTTGAGACCGTGGAGATGGAAGCCGAAAAAGCCTTTAAATCCGGAGCCACCGCCCTTTTTGAAGAAAAATACGGTGATTGGGTCCGGATGGTTTCTTTAGAAGACTTCAGCAAGGAGCTTTGCGGCGGTACCCATACCAGGGCCACCGGGAACATCGGTCTCTTTAAAATTATCGAGGAATCTAGCGTGGCTTCCGGTGTACGGCGAATCGAAGCACTGACCGGCGGAGCGGCCTTGGCGCATGTCCAGGAAATCGACAAGTTGCTGGATGAAACCGCCCGCCTGCTCAAAGAGCGACCCGACATCGTACCCCAAAGGGTCGAAAAAATGCTGACCCATCAGAAATCCCTTGAAAAGGAAGTCGAACGTTTGAAAGCCAAGATTGCCTCCGAAGTGATCGATGACGTCGAGGAGGACGTAAAAACCGTAAATAATGTCAAAGTGTTGGCTAAAAAGGTTGCGGTGGATCAGCCGGCTGCCTTGAGGGATCTGGCCGATAGGTTCAAGGACAAGATACAGTCGGGCATCGTGGTCCTGGGAAGTGCCGCCGGCAATAAAGCCATGCTGGTCGTCATTGTGTCCAAAGACCTGACCGACCGGTTTCATGCCGGAGAGATCGTCAAGCAGGTCGCGGCCGTTGTCGGCGGCAGCGGCGGAGGAAGGCCGGACATGGCTCAAGCCGGTGGAAGCAAACCGGAGAAACTCGATATAGCCCTTGAAAAGGCCCTTGAGATTATAGAGAGAGGTTAGGCGCCTTTTAACACATCAATCATCGAAAAAACTTGCCCCTGTGCGCCTTCAGCCACTTTTTTTTCAAGATAAATCAGTGCGTCAAGGGTTCCCTGAGCATAGACATCTCGACCGTTGACATTGTGGGTAAATTCGAATCGGACTGTTTTGTCTCCTGAATTGAGGCTGTAAATGTGCCATCCATGGCCTTCAAGGTATCCTTCTGGGATACCCCAGATGGTTTTCTGTATATCGGGATCACGTTCTTTTTTGATGTCATTTTCAGCAAATACCAACCCCAGGCTGGTAAAATACCGGACCATCGCCTTTGCCGTTCCGCTGGTGTCAGCCTTTCCTTTTTGATGACTTTCTTTGATTTCGAGAGAATATCCTTTGAAAAGATCAGGAAAAGTGTTGGCCGCATATTCCATCATGGCTTGAAAACCAACAATTTGCTTGGCCATATTTGGTGCAATGATCGCTGAGGTTGAAGATGTTCGGACAGCCTCTTCAAGGCTCTGACGATCTCCGCCCGTTGTACCCATGACAAAAGGAAGTCCATGTCGACAATAAAATTTGGCATTACTGTTGACTGCCGAAGGGTGGGTATAATCTACGCTCAAAAACAGACCTTCTTTATCCTTTATGGCTAAAACAGACTGATCCCGGTTTTGGGGCTGAATCAGATCGAAGGAAACAGAATCGACCACGGTTTCGGTGTCGGAGATTTCCGGTCCGGTCAGCGATTGTGTAATCAATTCAAATCGTTTGTCTTCAAGGGCGTGTTTAACAACATTTGTGGCCATATTTCCGGGTAACCCGTTTACCATGAGTTTTATACGGTTCATCTCGCACCTCCTAAATATGATAAACTCGTAAAATCCGAATTCATCACGGTTTAGGTTTTAAGTATTAGGTGTTAAGATGTATATATACTTAAAACCTAATGCCTAAAACGAACATAGAAGAAGAAAATATTTGTTTCAGGTTAATAATAATTGCATGTCAAAAATGTTATGTTCTTACAAATTACAGATCAAAGCTTTTCAACTATAGCCTTTAAACCTGTGAGTTCTATAGTATCTAAGCTGAAAAGGTTGTGCTTCAATGTTTTTATAGCATTTGGGATGTATTTTTCAAAGTATGTTTTTTTCTTTATTCGGCTCAGAAAACCAAAGGCCCCCAAAATTTGCAGATTGCGGGTGATGGCGCAATATTGATAACAGGAAAGAAACTTGTCCGGCTCGATGCGAATGAGCGGTGAAAGTGTTTCCACGCTGAATTTCAATAGGTTATCTTGAACAGATCGGGATAAATTAACATAGGGATCGATGAGTAAAGAAGCAAGATCATACTGGATCGGTCCCAGCCGTCCGCCCTGGAAGTCAATAAAATAAAAACGATTATTTTTTACCATGATGTTCCTGGATTGCAAGTCACGATGCATGAACCCATTAATAGAAAATTTTAACGCCTTGTCTGCGAGGGATCTGAATTCATCTTCAAAATCCTGGAACCGGATGCCCATTTTCAAATAACCCTTTAAAAAAGCATCGACAAAATAACGGCATTCCCTATCAATGATAAGATCCTTGGAATAGTATGCGGTCTGATAGGTCCAGGCCGGATCAAAATCCTTGTTACCGTCCACGGAGAGCTTTCCGATGTGCTGTATGAGCAATTTATAGTGTGAGACGACGTTGTCCTGGTTTTTGGCATTTTTTACAAAAGCTTGAAGGTTAATATCTCCCAAGTCTTCCATGAACACATGGCCGGAAAAGGTATCATAACTATAAATTTTCGGTACCGGTATTCCTTTTGCTTGCAGGTGTAAGCCGATGGCAACAAAAGCGTTTGCTTCACAGGTTGAATCATCTTTCCTGATGCCGTGATCAGCCATCACAAGGGATTGATGTCCACGGTTTAGGCGGTACCATTTCCTGTCAGATCCATCTCCGTAAAGTTCGGATCGGACAATGTTGTTGCCCGACGATCCGGGAAAAGCCTGTTTGAAAGCTTCTGGAGCCATTTTATCGAAAACCGCCAGACTGTATCTTTCGGGGGTCCCGAGATCTTTCCAGTAGCGGCCTGTTGTAATATACGCACATATTTTTTTATTTTGAGATAGAAGCTTTTTATAACCATCGATAATGCTAAAAAATACTTTGTCAGGGATTAACTCAAGCAATTCCGGATTAAGAACCTGTATTCCGGTAAAGGTGAGTCTATTATATTCTTCGGATTCGAATGCTTTTGAATCCTTGATTGCGGAATCGGAGCTGGCGGTCATGGAAAAACCTTCACCAAAATCTTGAATAAAACCGTCTTTATTTAATGTTACAGTGTTAAACTCCGGGTCGTTGTGCAGAACCAGCGTGACCGGATGACGATGATTTAAGTGAAATTCATAAACGCCTTTAAAATCTATATCTGTAACAATGTCACTGTTTATGACCATAAAAGGGGTGTTATCCCAAAAATCGGAAACGTTCTTTATGGCGCCTCCTGTTCCAAGGATGTCGGGCTCATGGCGGGTCATGATCGGAACCGGATATTTTTTTCGGGCCAGGTAAGCATCTATCTTTTGATGCAGATGATGCGTGTTGACGATAATAGCTTTACAGCCAGAATCTATCAAATTAGAGATAATGATATCCAGCAGTGGACGTTTCGCAATGGTAAACAGTGGTTTGGGTGTGTTTTGAGAATAGGGCCTGAGTCTCGTACCAAGACCTGCAGCAAGGATAAGTGCTTTCATTTTAGATGGTAAACAGTGATTAGTAAATAGTAATTAGAAAACGGTAAATAGTGAACAGTGAACAGTAAAGGATGACGAAGCCACTCAGTCGTTATCGTTTTACGTGGAACCAAACCCCGTAAATACCTGAATTCTCGGGGAGCGGAATGGTTGATCTTTTTTTAAAGCGGGTGTTGTTTGAGTAGCTTAGGGATCGTTACAAAGAACAGGCGCATAGCTGACATCTCATCTTTAAAAGAAATTGAAGATTGAATGGCAAGCCTATTGATTTTCAAAGATTAGTCCCTGTTCTTTCTCTACGAACCCTTGCTGCGAGTTCACGCGGTTTAAAAAAAGATCATCCATGGAGCGGCTATTTAGAAAAACTTTTCTACCCCTCTAGATACCTATCTATTTTCATACGTGTTTACGGGAAAGCACACCCCGTAAAGCCCTGCTTTTTTCATTAGCGCGTCAAATACAGTTTAGGTATTTATGTATTCCGTCGGCATAGAATAATATTTTTTCGTTATCATCCGAACCCTTTACGCCATTGTAAGTAAAAAATTCTGCTCCGTTATTGTAATTGATGATGGAAAGCGCTTCAATTCGTTCGATTTCCTTCTTTTTGTACATACGATTTCCGATGGTTTCAATTTTTTTCAATCGCTCTTTGGCCGTAATGGAGTTTTGAGGGTATTTCATAAAATAGTTTAATACGATCCAGTATGATTCAAAATAGGGTTTTAGGAATCTTGAGAAAAGTTGGAGTTTTCTAAAGCCGATAGACGTCAGATTGTAAGTGTCAGGCAATTTAGGGTGCGGCATTAAAATGGCTTCGTCAATAAAAGCCTTGAGATTTTTCCTCACAAAATATTCAGATGTCTTGTCGACGTCATATGCGAATTCATATTTAAAGAGATACTGAAGAAAATTGTAATCGGCGTGCAGATCAGACGCTGAAAACTGGAAAGCATCCTTAACAAGTATGGTAAGGGCGGTAATGGCTGCCGGAACGAAAAAGGAGATACAGTTGTTTTTGTAATATTCGAGGTTTGGGCGCTTGTTTTCATTGACTTTGAATAACGCGTCGGTGTGCAGTGCGTCGGGGTCTTTGACGACTTTATCTATAAATTTTCTTTGCACATACGTGTCAAGTACGCGTTCAATGCTATTATTATGGTCCATCAATAGAGTGTCGGCCAGTTTGGCTTTTTGAGATAAAAGGTAGTTCAAATATGTTTCAACATGGGACATGAGATGATCAAAAGAAAAGCTTTTTTTGGCACAGTTCAAAACAGCAGCAGCAACAAGGGCATGCGGTGTCACAACAGAAACATTATTGATGGCGTTGATAACCCTGTGCCCCAAGTTACGGCAGAGTATGTTAAACTCTTTAGGCGGCATATCTTCAATGGGTGTACCGTATTGAAGCAAAAGATCTTTAAGAGATATGGGATCATGAAACTGTATATAGATTCTTCCATACCTTTTATTTAAAAATTTTCTGGCTTTGATCACTTGCATAAAATTCTCAGGCTGCTTTTCTTTTCCCTCGATTTCGTGAAGGTATGAACTTTCTTCCAGAACCCTGTCGTAACCAATAAAAATCGGTGCAAAGATCAGATCTTCACAGGCGCCGTTTTTATATGCATTGAGAAGGATCGAAAGAAGCCCCAGTTTGGGAAGGATCAATTTTCCGGTTCGGCTTCGGCCGCCCTCAATGAAGAATTCGATATTAAAGCCTTCAGCGAGTAAATTGTAAATATATTCTGCAAAAACCTTTGAATAGAGCACTGCTCCCTTGAATGTCCGTCGAATAAAAAAGGCGCCACCCCATCTGAATAGCGGACCCATCGGCCAGAAAGACAGATTTTTCCCCGCAGCCACATGTGGGCATGGCAAGTTATTATTATACAAAAGATAAGAAAGTATCAGGTAATCGATGTGACTTTTGTGACAAGGAATGAAAATCACAGGCCCCTTTTTGGACATGTTTTTTACGCGACTCAGGCCATCCTCGTTGATTGTAAACCCATCAAACACGGTATTCAGAAACCATGTTAATATCATAGAGGCCAGTTTAATCACAATGATATTGTAATCGGCAGCCATCTCATCAAGAAAAGCGCTTGCTTCTTTTTGTACCTTCTGAATCGGGATATTTCGGGTTTTTGAATGGTGTTCCATAAAATTTTGGAGTGGTTCTCTTGTGAGGATGTTTTCCTTCAACTCTAATCTTGATTTTAAAACCGGGCCTGTGATGCTTTGACGGTGTCGATTAATTTGAGACAGCAGTGTTCGCCTTAATGCAAGCGCCTGATAATCGATATTTCTTTTTCGATTTTCTTCAAGACTAAGAAAAGTTTTGAGGTTGATCGGTTCGGATGTTTCCACAAAAACTTTACCCGGATTCTTAAATAGCATGAACAGGCGTCTCATTTTCCCGGGGTTTTCCTTGGTCCCAAAGAGAAAGTCGATGATGCTCGGCATCGATCGATGGGGATTTTTATCAAAAAACATAAGCTTAGGGACAAGAAAAATAGGACGATCGATGGATTGTTGCATTTTGATAAGATATTGGACCGGGTCTGTCTTTGCTTTTATAAACCTTCGATGGAAACCTCTTTGTTCAACCAGCGAAAGGAGTGCTGATCGTCCATTTAGGAGTTCCTTTTGAAAGTATCCCCTTTGGTAGGGATCAGGCCGTCCAAAATTATGAAAAAAGTACTTGATGTGCGAAAATACGATCTTCCATATGCGTGATATCGGTTGCCAGAATACCACGCTATAGTCGAATCCTATTTGAGGAAATGGAAGACGATCCTGTTTGTAACGCGTGTAATAAAAAAGATACCTAAAGTAACTTTTGTACTTGGTTACATAGACGACAATACCCTCTTTATGGAGACTATTTAGGTCAAGGGTCTGCTCCCTGATAACCTTTACTCCGGAAAAGAAAAGTTTGAGAATAAAGTTGGATATCGCACCGATATTGTCCGGAAGTTGACAAAAATAATGGTCATAATCGTCTTGAACTGTTGGATCGATCTCTTTTTTTTCTTTATATTTTTTCCGTTTATATTTATTCCATTTTAGCATAGTGAAGTCCCAGAATCGTCTAATGACGAATGAGAGAAAGATTAAAAAAATGGTAGACTAAAATATAAAAATTTACAAATATAAATTTCATTTGAGACAATTATGGAAAAATATGTTGTTGAAGCAAGATAGGACAAGGTTCAAAAAAAACAACGGTGTCATTATAAAGATAATTTTTTAACAAATTTAAGCTTGCGTTACAAAATAAGTTGTGATAGTTTTCAAAATCTTAATCTGCTATTAACAACTATACGTATTTACAAGATATCTTGTTTTGGTCCAAGTGTTTTTTGCCAACACAAAAAAAGTCTGTACGGTTTCAGGAAAACGCGTAATAAAAAACAAGCCGATTTAAATTTTAATCCAAATTAAAGGAGGATGATTTTTTATGAAAACATTAATTGGTGGGGCGGTCGGAGCTGTATTGGGTCTCATTGGCATGTCCATATGGTGGAAACCCTTTTTGCAACTTTTGGCCGGTGCTATCCCGGTGATGCTTCTTCTTGGCGGTGGTTTGGCTCTTTATCTGGGTTTTGACGAACTTAAAGATTCCTGGAAGAAAGAGGATAAAACCGTTGACACTTCTGTCAACACTGACGATTCCGAAGAGTACAAAAAGGAAATTGATGAACTGAAAAAGGAAATTGAAACCTTAAAATCTGAAAAAGAATAAGATAAAGAGTTGCCTCTTAGGTACTGATTTTTTTGCGGGCAAAATTCTAAAACACCAAAACATGCACTACGTTTAAACGTATGCTAAAAGTTTTTAATGACATGTCTATCGACTACAGATAGCCGGTGAATGCTGTTGTGACCTTTTCAAAAAGCTATATAAGCGCCTTGCAGATTTAAGCGGGCGCTTATTGTTTTTTATCCCGGTGTTTTCATGGGAAATTGCAGGTATTCTCCGAATTTTTCACAAGCCAGAGGCTTTAATATTCGCATCAATTTTCATGCAAGACTCGGGCATTGTATCATTTGATCTTGGCTTTTTTAATGGCAGAAGTTGCAAGAATATCTGCTCTTTCATTTCCTTCGATACCGACATGCCCTTTTACTTTGATGAATTTCAGATCATTGAATTTTGAAAGGATTTTCTTGATGGATTCTATGATGTCCTGATTTTTCTTCGCCTTCCATCCTTTAGTGAGTACGCCGTAAGCATATCTGCTGTCTGTAAAGACCCGTACCGGAAGATTAGAATTTTTTACAGCCATAAGACCCGACCGGATGGCTTCGAGTTCTGCCACGTTGTTGGTGGTAATACCGATATATCTTGATATCTCTTTTTCATATTTGCCAAAGCGCAAAACAACGCCGATTCCCGACGGACCTGGATTCCCTGAAGATGCGCCGTCTGTGTAAATATTGATGGCATCATCACAAGATGTATCAGTCAAAAACTCTGTATCGGATTTTGTTTTCGTGCCTTTTTGTTCCGACGATTTTCGGGTTGACTTTTCTCCTTTTTCAGTTATTTCCTTCCTTTGTAAAGAATCGGTGGGTTTTATATTTTTAGAAAGTATCCAGTATTCGTAATCCTGATCAAGCTGATACTTGATCAGCACCTTACCGTTTTTGGTAATCGGTTTTTGATCCTGATCGGTTGCCAACCAGACTTTGTTTTTTTTGAAGACCATCCGTTTCCAGTTGATGTTATCATTTGTCATTGGTCACCACGTGTCAGGGGTCGGGGATCAGGGATCAGAGTTCTCCGGCTCTGCCATACGAATCAGGATAAAAGCTTGAAGTGAGCTAAAACCCTACCAGGTGCGAATCGTTCATAATTGGATCTGATTTATGTACCATTACATGACTTTTTGGGTATAGAATATTGGTGGTCGGTCTGGGCCAGGAATCTTTACTCACTTATTTCCGATTTTGGCCCCTGATTCCTGTTCAAGTGTAAAGATGAAATTTCCTGCTTCTTTCAGCGAACGTCTTCAGATCTTCAAGCCATGATTTTTCAATGGTGTATATATCATCTAATCTTTCGATACGCTGTCGTATTTTTTTATCCCCGATGATAAGGTCTATGGGCAGTTTTTCAAACTCATATTCGTACGGTGTTCGCTTCCATTGAAACATATGGTTGTGATGAAAGATTACGGCATGAAGAAGTTTAAGCGTCGTTATATATGGCTTGAATTCATATGGATCTGTTATGTGGATATGAAATCCGTTACATGCCGAGCCGCTCCATTTGTTGAATGTCGGTTCAAATACAACCGGTCTCAGTATAATACCCGGAAGTTCGTTTTCGGCCAACGTCGACAGCAAGCGTTTTGTATTAAAAAACGGTGCACCGAATATTTCAAATGGAAGGGTGAGACCCCTACCTTCTGAAACATTGGTTCCTTCCCACAATACTTGTCCCGGATAAACCATAGCAGTTACAGGCGATGGCATGTTGGGTGATGGTGGTATCCATGGAAGACCCGTGTCGGTAAAAAACATATTTCTTTTCCAGCCTAGCATGGGGATGACATCAAGATCACACTCGATACCGAAATCATTGTTAAATAAAAGGGAAAGCTCGCCGATGGTCAGTCCGTGGCGCATGGGGATGGGATATCTTCCGACAAAGGAAGCGCATTCAGGAGTCAAGAGATTTCCTTCTATCATTCGACCATTTACAGGATTCGGCCGGTCGAGGACAACAACTTTTTTGCCGAACTTTTTTGCAGCTTCAAGGCAATGCGACATGGTGTAAATAAAGGTGTAAACACGTGTTCCAACATCCTGCAGGTCGATGACAAGGATATCGATGGGGTCTAACATTTTTTTATCAGGAATGCGTGTTTTACCGTAAAGACTGAACACAGGAATTTGTAAGGCGGGATGAATCGCATCATCCGATTCAATCATGTTATCCTGTTTCTCCGAGAAAAATCCATGCTGGGGGGAGTACAATGCCTTAAGCTGATCCGGAAATATCCGATGAATCAATTCGCTGGCATGACAAAAATTTGGGTCAACCGAAGCTGGATTGCACAGAAGTCCGATTCGCTTCTTGAATATCCATTTGGGAGGAGATGCAATAAGATTTTCAAGGCCTGTTTGAACGCGTGACATATCTCGATATATCTGAATAATGGTTTGTCTCTTAAATTTCTATTTTTACATATAAAAATTAATTGATGTCAAGTTGAATATGGTGCAGTCCGTCTATTTCCAAGAGAAACACGTCGTCGCTATGCTGAAACGAAGTCAAATACGTTTGCCCTGATAAGGAAGGTGAAATTTATTGATTTCATGTTTGAATCTGATATATATATTATCGATTTGGGGTTATATGACCGGCTGAAATATCTAATAAACCGATATTACAAACAATTGATTCAAAATCGATATTGATGAGACGAATAAGATTTGCGAGCATATACCTATTTTTATTGGCAGTGTTGTTTTTTATTTTAGGAGCCTACAAAGAATGGCATACACTGTCGCTGATTAACGGACTGCAAAACACCCCACAGGATTATCTTAAAGGCCTTCATCTTGTGTTTTTTCTTGTCGGTTTCTTAGCCCTTTGTGCGATTTATTTTGCAGAGAAGATGGAAGTAAGGGTCCTTTCCTCAATTAACGAAGTTCTCCATGAAGAGATCGCTATGAGAAATCGAATGGAGAAAGCGCTGAGAGAAAGCGAAAAAAGGAACAAGGATCTTTATGCGGAGGCCAAAAAGACAGAAGAACTCTACCGTTCTTTCTTTCGATGCAGTGTTGACGCCATTGTTACCTATGATCTGGAAGGAAAGGTCGAATATATAAGCCCTGCGTTTACCGAGATATTTGGATGGACTTTGGAGGAAATGAAAGGCAGGCAGATACCGTTTGACCATGAATTCAAAAAAGAATCTATTGCTGCTGTTATTCAGGATCTTGTGGAACAGGGAACACCGTGTAATGGTTTTGAAACAAAATGCCGCACGAAAGACGGACGTTTGTTAGATGTCAGCGTAAGTGCTTCGCGCCATAACGACCATCAAGAGAAACCGATGGGCACACTTTTCATTCTTCGTGATATTTCGGAGAAGAAAAGGATCGAAGCCCAGCTACATTATATCGAAAGGATGGAGGCTGTTGGAACACTGGCCGGAGGAATTGCACATGATTTTAACAATCTGATGATGGGGATGCTGGGCAACATTTCTCTGACCTTGTATGATATCGGACCGGAAGATCCCAATTACAATCGGTTAAAAACAGTTGAAAGGTTGATTCAAAGTGGTTCCGAGCTGACGAGCAAACTTCTTGGGTATGCAAGGAAGGGTAAATATGAGTTAAGGCTCATTAATTTAAACAAAATCATAAAAGAAAGTTCTGCAACATTTGGCAGGGCAAGAAAGGAGATCGTCATTTCCACGGACCTTGCAGAAGATCTGTCCCCGGTAAAAGCGGATGGATCTCAAGTTGAGCAAGTTCTCATAAATCTTTTCATTAATGCTGCCGATGCCATGCCGGGAGGAGGAGATCTATCTTTGCAAACTGCCAATGTTACGCATAAAGAAATGAAAGATAAGCCCTATACTCCCAAACCCGGCAAATATGCTATGATAAAAGTAAAAGACAACGGTACGGGGATGGATCGAAAAACCATCACACGCATTTTCCAACCGTTTTTTACCACCAAGGAAATGGGTCTGGGTTCGGGACTAGGGCTGGCATCTGCATATGGGATTATAAAAGGACATGGTGGATATATCGATGTTGAATCCGAAAAGGGACATGGATCGGTTTTTAGTATTTATTTCCCTGCATCAGAGGCGTCGATTCAACAAGACCCGATAGTTAGCGAGCGCATCGTAGAGGGAGATGAAACCATCTTGCTGGTGGATGATGAAGAAATGATCCTTGATGTTGGTGTCCAGTTTTTGGAAAAACTTGGATACACCGTGCTTGAAGCCAAAGGTGGTAGAGAGGCGATTCAGATCTATCAAGAGAATAAGGATATTATTGATATGATTATTTTGGATATGATTATGCCCGATATGGGGGGTAGTGAGGTCTATGATAAAATAAAGGCGATCGATCCTGAAGTTAAGGTTCTTCTTTCGAGTGGCTACAGTGTTGAAGGACAGGCAACGGAAATATTAAAAAGGGGATGTAACAGTTTTATTCAAAAGCCCTTTAACTTAAAGAGTTTATCAGGAAAAATCAGAGAAGTTTTAAACAAAAGCGTATAGCCAACGAGTGGAAAATTTTAAAAAGCTTTCGTATAATGAAGCTCTCCTCAATTCCATTTGGAAGAGAACTTTGTTTTGCTCTGATTACCAAATTGGATCCAGTCAAAGGCAATAAAAAGTAAATGAGTTGAATAGTTGCGTAACTTACCGAAAACGATGCGATTTATTTTGAATAACTTGAATTGGTGGTTGACTTTCCACGATGGTTATGGTTCATTTCAATAAACAATCAGGTTATCATTCAAACTACAGGTAGCAACAGGAGCTTTGAATCTATGAAATCTTATGTGAAAACCCTGGAGATAGTCGGAATATGTCTCTTTTTGTTATCCACAGCAGTGTTGGCTGAAACAAAGTATTATATTAATGACAGCATGAAAATAACCATGCGGACAGGTCCTGCAACAGACCGAAAAATAATTGCTTTGCTCAGTGTCGGACAAGAAGTGGAAGTTCTGAAATCTGAAGATGAATGGACTCTGATCCGACTGCAAAATGGCAAGGAGGGTTGGGTAATTAGCCGTTTCCTTACCGATCAAACCCCGGATAGTATAAAATTGGACGCATTAAAGAATAATCACAGTGCTCTTCAGACCAAGGTCGCATCACTCATGGAAGAAAACAAGGCACTTAAAGAAGAAAATAAAAAGTTCAGCATCGATCTTAACACCAGTGAAACAAAACAAAAAGACCTGAATAAATCTTATGAGACCCTCAAAAGAGAGTCCAAACAATTCTTGGACCTGCAAGCAAAATATAAAGAATCAGCTTCCAAACTTGAGGCACAGACTCAAAAGGCTGAAAAGTATGAGGACGAGCTAACAAAACTGCTTTGGAACAAAAATATTAAGTGGTTTTTAAGCGGAGCCGGTGTGCTTATTCTTGGATTTATCATCGGTTTCAGTACAAAACGCCAACGGCGGCATTCATCCCTGCTATAACTTAAACCACCTAAGTTTCGCAATCTTAATTTTAAGCAACGTTAATACAACGGAGCAGGCTGGAAAAAAGATATTTAAGGTAAAATCGTTCTTATTCCCGATGTTCCAGCCGCGACATAGCCGGGATCTTAGACATTCCAATATTACATTGCTTCATTATTCTGCTTTTGATATTCAATCGAAACTCATCTTCGGAAAAAAATCACTTTAAACACAAATGATAAAGAAAAAACGATTCATAAATATAACCCTTAAACGGCTGATTAAGTGGTATCTGCCGACCATTGTTCTCATATGCGGAATTATGCTGGTGTATTGCTGGTATCTTTCCATCCAAATAGACAAAAGATTTTCAGGACGGCGCTGGAGTATACCTTCCAAAGTTTATTCAGATACGACCATACTATATCCCGGGCAAAAAATAAATCGCGCACTCTTTAATGAGAAGCTCCGCCGCTTAGGGTATCGGAAAGTTGTCCATAAACCGGTTAACAAGGGTGAGCTCATTCGATCTGCATCATTTGTGCAACTTTATCTTCACGATTTTGCTGTCCCGTCGAGATACAAGGAAGGCATCCCCGTTCAGATCATATTTGATGAAAATCGAATAGAATCGATAACCAATTTAAATTCAGATCAACTGCTTCCCATTTTGGAGCTTGAACCGGAGGAGCTAGGGTTATTTTTTGGCCCTCAACGAGAACGACGACAACTTGTTTCCATAGATCAAATTCCTAAACAACTCATCTATGCTGTTTTAGCCGCAGAAGATCGTCGGTTTTACACACACAAGGGACTGGATCCAAAGGGAATATTGAGGGCGATTTATACTAACCTGCGTCATGCCTCCATACGCCAGGGGGGATCTACCATTACCCAGCAATTGGCTAAAAATTATTTTCTAACATCCAAGAGGACGTTCATTCGAAAACTGAAAGAGCTTTTCATGTCTATTACCATTGAGGTGATGTATGAGAAGAATGAAATACTCGAAATTTATCTCAATGAAATCTATCTGGGCCAGAAAACGTCAGAAGCGATAAACGGTATCGGTGAAGCCTCTTCTTTCTATTTTGGCAAACCTGTGAGTAACCTTTCCTTGATTGAAGCCGCGACTCTGGCCGGTCTAATCAGGGGCCCCAACCATTATTCTCCTTATATTGATAAAGACCGCTGTCAAAAACGAAGAAACATGGTGCTAAACGCCATGTATGAGCAGGGATGGATTTCAGATGAAGAACTGAAAACGGCGTTGCCTTTACCAGTGGAGGCAGTTGGTTATGCGTCTTATGGTAAAAAAGCGCCTTATTTTATGGACTACCTGTCTGAGCAGCTTACCATGCTGTATTCTCCCCAAGACTTATCCAGCCTTGGGTTGTCGATTTATACAACTTTGGACACCCAGGTCCAAATGGCTGCGGAAAACGCACTGAAAAGGGGCCTGGATTCGCTGGAGAAGGCAAATCCGGAATTGGACCGTACAGATCCACAAAAACAACTGCAAGGAGCTGTTATTGTTATGCAGCCCAAAACCGGTTATGTCTTGGCCATGGTAGGCGGGCGCAACTACAGTGCAAGCCAGTTCAATCGAATTACGCAGGCACGGCGACAACCCGGTAGTGCATTCAAACCTTTTGTATACTTGAGTGGATTGGACAAATTCACACCGGCCTCCATACTGTCCAATGAATCCAAAATTTATGAAATTGATGGGAAGGAATGGATACCTCAGAATTATACACCGATGACGGAGAAACGCGTGCGGATGAGAGATGCTCTGGCAAGATCCATAAATTTGGCAACCATTGACCTGGCCATGCAGGTTGGGATAGATCAAGTCATAAGTACGGCGGACAAATTCGGTTTTTCGACCCCTTTAAAGCCGTATCCTTCCATTGCGTTGGGATCCTTTGAGGTGATACCGTTAGAGCTGGCGCGTGCGTATTGTCCTTTTGCAGCAGATGGTGTACTATCTTATCCGTTGGCCCTGAAAGAGGTATTAGACGAGAATGGCATTGTTATGGAACGAAGACATATGAGCATCAAACAGGTTACAACGCCTGAAAAAGCCTTTATCATGAGTTCATTATTACAAAGTGTTGTAGAGAATGGCACTGCAAATTCATTAAAGGAGATGGGAATAGCTTTTCCGGTTGCTGCCAAGACCGGCACCACAAATGATTATAGAGATGCATGGTTTGTGGGATATACGCCCGACATTCTGGCTTTGATATGGGTTGGATTCGATGATGGCACTTCCATTCACGCTTCAGGCTCGAAAGCCGCCTTGCCGATTTGGGCCGGTCTCATGAACGCCTTGCCCCAATATGTGTCGGGGGGTTGGTTTAGGATTCCGACGGGAGTTGTCAAACGGGTTGTCTGTTCAGAAAGCGGACAACTGGCTGTAGAAGACAGATGCCCTCATCCATTAGAAGAATATTTCCTGGAGGATCATGTACCCACAGACCGTTGCCAAATTCACGGAGACGGAGATTCATTTGGAAGGATCATTGATGGGATCAAAGATTTTTTTAATAAGTATTAAAATGGTTATCGTCACTTGTATATTCGGATTTGGGATGATCCTTTCAGGGTGTACTCCTACTGTTATGAATCCGTCGCCGCATGAGGTCTACCAGAAAGCACCCCGAGAGGCTGATGAATTCGAGGAAAATGGCGAAAAATCCGTCCTCAGCCCCCGTGCCCTTGCCGCATTGCAATTGACCGACCAGGGACGGATGTTTTTAGAAAATAATCAGCCCGATGATGCCATCGGAATACTGGAACGGGCCCTGAACCTCAATCCAGATAATGGCCGGAATTACTATTATTTGGCCGAAGCTTGGCTAATGAAATGGAATATTGGGCAGGCTAAGGAATTCAATCGACTGGCCGAAATCTATCTTAAGGACGATAATGAATGGCTAAATCGTGTCAAATTGCAAAGGGAGCGGATTAAAGAACGAGAGCAGTAATGTATATTTATTTATAATTACTACTTTTTTATTGATTTATCACTATATGAAACGCTCAGTTTGGGATTGACATGAAACAGAAATTAACATATCATTGCTAAGGTTTTGCATCCCTATATGGCAAAAAAGCCTTTGAAGCGGTGGGAAGAAATAAATTTTTTAAAACAAAATATTTCATCGGGACATGATTATAAAAAGAATTCTTTTCCCAAAAAAGGGGGATCTCATGCTCAAGAAATCAAAACAAACAAGTGCCGAAACTAACGTCTTCAATAGTCCGGTCACAATGGTTGATAGGACAATTATCGGAGATCAAATTTATATAGAAGGCACTATCCGCGGCGAGGAGGATCTGCTTATTGAGGGATCGGTCAAGGGAAGCATTGAAATGAAAGCCCATCATTTAACGGTCGGTTCAAAAGGTCAGGTTGAAGCCGAAGTTCGTGCCGCAAATGTCACCATCAGCGGCAAGTTGGAGGGGAACATTCAGGCGACCGGCAGAGTGGAAATAACAAAGGCAGCTGATTTTAATGGAGAAATCAAAGCAAAAAGTATTTCCGTAGAGGACGGAGCCTATCTTAAAGCGGTGATCGAGCTGGAACGCGAACCGACGCAAAAAACCGTTCCGTTGGGAAAGCCCGAAGTAAAAGCGTCCTCTGAACCGACAAAAGAACCATTTATCCTAACCGGCAAAGACAGCAAGGGGAATTGATCATTGGCTGCTTCCGCTGCAGATCTGAACCAAAAGGATCTGAACCGACACCTCGGGTTGGATGGTTACAACAGCAATGCCCTGAAGCTTTTTATCGAACATCTTGATCAACGACCCCAGAGCAGGTTGTTGGACATTGGTCCGGTGTGTCAGGAAAATATAAGGTTTTTTGCCCGCAGGGTTTGGAAACACTACATTTGTGACATGTTTATCCGGCTGGACCGGAATATTCGCAAGGGCGATCCCGTTTATCACATCTGGAAGGAACTCGACTATCATCCTGAAAGTTTCGATGGAATTTTAATGTGGGAATTGGCGGATCGCCTGGATGAACAGGATGTTGGCCGGCTGGTGACTTTGTGCCACTCCATGTTAAAACCAGGGGGAATGGCGATGGTCATGGTTATGGGTGATCAGGTAGCATCATCTGAAACAAAATCCTTTGTTGTGGGACAAAATCATCGAATGTACTTGCGGCCCCAGCCACATCTAGAACTGCCGTTACGGGGTAGACAGAACAGAGACGTATTGTCCATGATGGCGCCGTTTATTCCGGCAAAATCCTTCATTTGCCGTCCTGGTTTTATGGAATTCCTTTTCCGGCGCGAATGACGCGACCGGGTCTCGAAACGTCTAATTAAGGGGTCGGGGTTTTTTTTGAATAATCGCATCATGGATAATCTTTTTTTAAAACGCGTGAACTCGTGGCAAAGGCTCGTAAAGAAAGAACAGAAATCAATCTTTGAAAAATCAATAGGTTCACTGTGCAATCTGCAATTTCTTTTAAAGATATGATTTCAACTTTGCGTCTGTTCTTTCTAACGACCCCTAAACCAC